>Ga0193965_1000627_pt1 | contig 10725 bp, 12 predicted proteins | sample FB_8_MG_FD_140330 | JGI IMG/M metagenome (GOLD analysis project Ga0193965, IMG submission 140330) | Microbial mat bacterial communities from the Broadkill River, Lewes, Delaware, United States - FB_8_MG | ecosystem: Environmental > Aquatic > Freshwater > River > Microbial mats | place: USA... | reverse complement strand
TGAACTGAGACAAAAACATTTGAACCAGATTCTCTAGTTTGTAAATAATGATAATCAGTGATAATAGGTTCATCTTCTAAAATATCTTTGATACTTTGAACATCTTCAGGTTCTAGGGCAGCATCAAGTAACATTAAGATTCCCTCTTTTATGATAGGTATAGCAGAGTAAATCATATATATAGCGATACCAATACCTAAAATAGGGTCAATCAGTTCCTCTGCAGTATAAGAGATAAGAACAAGTGCCATTAAAACAGCACCGTTTGAGTAGAGATCTGTTTTGTAATGCAGAGCATCAGCTTTTATAACCATATTTTGTGTTTTTTTTGCAACATGATTTAAAAAAGTAACTAAAAAAGCAGTAATAATAAAAGAGATAACCATAACAGCGATACTTTCACTCATATGCTCCATAGCTCTTGGGTGTGCAATTTTCACAAGTGCTTCATAAAGAATAAAGAGTGCAGATAAGGAGACAACAACACCCTCAATCACAGCTGCAAGTGGTTCTATTTTTCCTCTTCCGTAGTGAAATTTATCATCAGGGTCTTTCTCAGCAGTGTTAAGTGCGAAATAGTTAAACAAAGAAACAATAAGGTCAAGCATAGAATCTATTGCAGAGGCTAAAACAGCAATGGAACCACTAAAAATACCAACTGTCATTTTTATGAATACAAGTACTCCTGCCGTACAAGTAGATACTATGGTAGCTTTCTTTTCTAATCTCATAATTAATCCTAATTTTTATTTCGCTACAATTATATTAAAATTTATATAGATAAAGATTAAAATGAATATACAAAGCATAAAAACAGAGCGAGAAAAATGGATGACTTGGAAAAATATTCTTCCACTTCGTGATGCATTAGAGAGTTTAGAAGAGGGTGAGTGGGATGTAGAACTACAAAACACAGTAAAAATCACTGGAAAAATGGATGAAGAAAAAGTACTCAATGTAGCAAAAATGATGATGCCGTGGAGAAAAGGTCCTTTTAAAGTTGGTGAAACATTTATAGATACAGAGTGGAAGAGTGATATAAAATATAACCTTCTAAGAAAACATTTTAATCTTAAAGATAAAAGGGTAGCTGATATTGGGTGCAATAATGGTTATTACCTTTTTCGTATGCAAGAGGATAAGCCAAAACTTCTAGTAGGTTTTGATCCATCTCCTCTGTATAAAACACAATTTGATTTTATAAATCATTTTGCAAAGAGTGAAATTGTGTATGAGCTGTTAGGTGTAGAGCATTTAGAGTTTTATGAAAAAAAATTTGATACTATATTTTGTTTAGGTGTTCTTTACCATAGAAGTGACCCTGTTGCTATGATAAAATCACTCTATAAAGGGCTTGACAAAGAGGGTGAAGTTATTTTAGATACTTTTTATATTGATGGTGAAGATGAGAGTTGTTTATGTCCCAAATCATCATATTCTAAGATTCCAAATATCTATTTTGTACCAACAATACCAGCACTAAAAAACTGGTGTCTAAGAGCTGGATTTAAAAGTTTTGAAGTTCTTGAAACATCAGTAACTGATGCAGGTGAACAAAGAAAGACAGAGTGGATAGAGGGGCAATCATTAGAAGATTTTTTAGACCCCAAAGATAATACAAAAACAGTTGAGGGCTACCCAGCTCCACAAAGAGTGTATGTTAGGTTAATTAAGGAAAAGAAAAATGGTTAGAGAGATATTAGATGATGAACTAGACGAGTTTCAAGCAGAAAAAGAGGAAAAAATAGTTCTTCAAACACATCTTAGAATGAATGAATCTCTCTCTGGCGAGATAGTTCTACTCCAAAAGGGGTATGTTGAGTTAAGACTTATAACAAGTACTGATATGTTAGCAGATGATATAGGTTTAATCCATGGTGGCTTTATTTTTTCTGCTGCAGATTATGCAGCAATGGCAGCTGTAAATGAAAAAAATGTTGTTTTAGTAGGAAGTGAAACTCAGTATTTATCTCCTGTAAAACTTCACGATGAGGTAAATTTTATTGCAAGAGTTCGCCATCAAGAGGGTAAAAAAAGAAATGTTTATGTAACGGGTCATGTTTTAGATATAAAGGTTTTTGAGGGTGAATTTAAAACTGTAATAACTGAGCGACATGTACTTAAACTCAAACTTTTAGATGAAGAAAACTAAAAGAGAGGGTTGAACCTATCTTTTAGCTGTTAACAAAAATATACCAAAATCTCTATGGGGTTTGTTGATTGTGTTTATATTTTCTATTTGAATATCTTTAAATCCCGATTCTGAGACAATTGCAAAAAGCTCTTTTTCATCAAACCCAAAATGAAAAACCCCTTCGTTATCTGAGTGAAATGTACCATCTTCTAATTCTAAATCGGCAATAGCTATAAATCCATCTTCGTTAAGATTCTTATGTATGGTTTGAAAAAAATGTTTAAGATTCTCTACATGATGTAAAGTCATAGAGGAGATAATTCCATCAAAAGAATCATCAATTGGATTTTTTACAATATCACCATGATGAGGTTTTATAAAAACTTCTTGAGTGTTTTTTTCTTTGAGCTTTTCTAACATATTTGCTGATGTATCTACTCCAACAACAGAATCTACAACTTTAGCTATCTCAAATCCTAAAAGACCAGTGCCAACACCAAAATCCATAATACTCATAGTAGAATCTAGCTCTATTTTTTTACTGATAGCCTCAGCAATAGTTTTTGCTCCATTTACACGAATAGAACCTTTGTCCCACTCTTTTGCTCTCTCTTGAAAATGATCTTTCATTACATATTTCCTATCCAGTAATCTGCGTACTGTTGTTCTTGTTTTATTGTTGTTGTTCCACCATGACCGGGATATACCGTTTTGTCATACTCTATCTCTTTAAATCTATGCAAAGATTCTTTCATATCCTCAGGTGATGAGTATGGAAAATCTGTTCGACCAATAGATTTTTCAAAAATAAAATCACCACTAAACATAGCATCTCCTATCTCAATAGTAGAACACCCCGGACAGTGTCCCGGAAAATGGCGAAACTTTACTTTTACACCATCAAAATCAAACTCTTGATTTGGTTCAACTTCTATATCTGGAGTAGATGGGGGCAAATCAGGCATCCAAGCACTAGAAGATAAAAGCATAACATCACCTTTTGGTGTGTAGAGTGGAATCCCTAGTTTTTGTTGTAGTTCATTATTTGACCATACATGATCAAAATGTCCATGTGTATTTAAAATAGCAACAGGGTTAGTAACATTTTGTATAACCCACTCTGTAGCCCCAACACCAGGGTCAATTATAAAATCTTGACCACCCTCAGTAATAATATAACAATTTGTTTGGTAAGTACCCATCGGCTTAACTTTTATACTCATTGAATCTCTTTTTTAGTGAAATTATAGCATTAATGATGAAGAAGAATAGCAACTAAAGTTAATATTTCTAGTCTAGTATAACTTTTTTTTATCGCCTTATACTAGTTTCAGTCTTTTGTGATAAAATCATCACTCAAAAAAAATGACAATAAAAAAGGTATATAACCTATGGAACAAATACAAGCAAGAGTGAATTTATATGCACTTTTATCGAGAATCTTACTTCAAGAACTTGACACAGAGATACTACAAACTATAAAAAATGATGAAAATATACTTGATTTCTTTCCAACACTCAAAGAGTGGAAACAGCTATCAGAAGTAGAAGATTCTAAACTTTTAAACGAATATTTTAATCCTGATTTTGTTAACTTATCACTTCTGCATCTTATCCCTTATGAAACTTTTTATACAAGAGAAGACCAGATGGTTGAGACGGGTGGGGCGAATCCTGTAACTGATATATACAGCTCTTATAACTTTATGGTAGATTATGAACAAGCTCGTAGCGTTTCTTCTGACCATATTGGGATTGAGCTGGAGTTTATGCACCATCTTTGTTTGGCTGAATCAAAAGCATTAGAAGAAAACGATACAGTTGCAGTAAAAGAGTTACAAGAGGTACAAAAAGAGTTTTTAAACAAACACCTTATCAACTGGGCTCCAATGTATCTTATAAATATGAAGTTTGAAGCAAGAACACCACTTTATTATGATGCTGCAGATATGGCATTGGAGTTTATTCTTAGTGATAATGAATACTTAGTAGAAACTTTAAAGTAGATAGATGTCAATCATTCAGTTTAGTGCAAGTAAGTGTGTTCGCTCTTTAGCAAAAGATAGCGAATGTAATAAATGTGAAGTTGTATGCCCTACAAAAGCGATAGTAGTTGGAGATAACCCTCTCCCTAGTATTAACTTCTCCTCTTGTGTTGCTTGTGGTGCGTGTGATGGAATCTGTCCCAATGAAGCACTCTCTCTTGATGATTTTTCAAATACTGATTTTTTCTTTAACTTTATAGAAGATAAAGAGAATCTTATCTCATGTCAAAAAAATGTACCTTGTATTGCTGTTTTAAATGTTGAAAATATTATCTCAATGGCAGTGCTCAAAAAAGAGATTATTTTTGATATGGGGCATTGTGATGAGTGTGAGATTGCACATACTTGTAAAACTCAGATTCTCAAAAACTATGAAGAGGCAACTTATCTTTTAGAAGCTATGGAAAATGATGCTATTTTAAAACTAGAAAAAATCGCTCATAAAGAAGTAGAAAAAAAAGATGAATCAAATAGACGAGACTTTTTTAACTCTATGAATCTAAATAGTGTGGCAAAGTCAAAACAAGAGTTTGAAAAAGAGATTAAAAAAGCGACTGATGAGTTGGTGGAACACACTTTAGCAAAAACTGATATTGCACTATTGCGACAAAAATCTATTCCTCAAAAAAGAAAACTCTTTTTTACAGCAATAAAAAGGGTTGAAAAACCATCACAATTTCATATTGTAGATGCAAAAGAGGTCTCTTTTACATCATCAAAATTGATGGATGAAGAGAGTTGTACTGCGTGTCAAATGTGTTATAGAGTGTGTCCTACTGGAGCTTTGACATCAGATGTTAAAAACTCTAAAATAGATTTTGACCCATTTTTATGTATAAAATGTAATGTGTGTCACGATGTGTGTGAACCAAAAGCGATTACACTCTCACCATCGTATAATGTTAAAGAGTTTTTTGAACCTACGGTGCAAAACCTTGTAACATTTAAAGTAAGAAGATGTAACGAGTGTAATATTATCTTTAGTACAAATAATGGTGATAAACTTTGTTATAGATGTAAAGCTGAAGAGGAAGAAGCAAGAGAATTATGGGGGATACAATAAAATGATGAATAATGAAAATCAAATCTCTCGTCAAACAAAACTATTTGGTTTTATTGGCGAACACGCTGGTGTAAGTAGATTTAGTACCGTTTTGAACAAATCATTTAAAGAAAATAGTGATGATGCTATGATGATTCCTATGAATATTAGAGAGGATGATTTTTATTTTACACTCTCAAATATGAAACAATCACAGTTAAATGGCTCTATAATTTCAAGTGAATATACACAACAGGTTGTGGAGCTATTAGATTCTTCTAGTGGCTTGGTAAAACGAAGTGGAATGTGTGATATAGTCTTTAAAGAGGGTGATACACTTAGAGGTGACATCTTCTCAATCAGAGTTTTATTAGAGAGACTAAAAGATATAGGTGCAACAAAAATAGCTATGATAGGGACAAACCCTTACGCAAAAGTTTTCTCTTTAATGGCTTGTGGGTTTACTCTAAGCTATTTTAATGATGACTTAGAATCTCTGATGAGTTTCTCTCAAGAGATGGAACTTCGTGATGCTGATATGAACAGAATAGCTGCTGGGATGAGTATTGATTTGAGTGCTTATGATGCAGTTTTAGATTTCTCAGATTTGAGTAATTTTGATATGATAGAAAAACTACCACACTATTGTTTTGATATGAAAAATGCAAAACAGTATTCAAGTATAAAAACAAGAGCTTCACAGTTAGAATCTACATATATTGGCTATGATGATATGATTGATAGCTTAACACAACAAGCGTATAGATTAATAATAAAAGGAAATAAATAAAATGAACCAACATGATTTAAGTGACTTAAGAGCAGAGTTTGATAAGTTTGTAAATGAAAAATGTTCGTTAGACCCAGAATCTAATATGAATAATCAAAATCCAGATGCTGGAGATAAAGAGGATGAGGAGCCAGTACCACAATTTGTAGATGCTTTAACTTCAAAACTTTTAGCACCTGCACACAGTGGGGTATATCTCTCAAGACTTGATATTAAAAGAATAGCAGAAGCTATTGATGAATCTATCCCTATTAAAGAGCGTCTTAAAATGGTGAGAGCCTTATTTAGACATACAACAAAAAAAGAGTATCTTGATGGTGCTTTTACAGAGATAAACAAACATATCAATGGTCGTATTTTAATCTATAGAGAGTTAAGTGAAGCGTTTCCATCATCTAAAGAGGTTTTTGATTCTCACATAGTAAAAGCTGAAAAAACTATGGCTATGTTTAAAACAATAATTGAAGATTTTGAAGAGATTGAACCAACGGATGACCCATTATTTGTATAAAACTTTAGTTTTATACAAATAAGAAATTATTTAAAATAGTTGTAGCTGTACGATTGCTTGCCAGATAACTGAGCTTAATATCCCAGCTGCAAATCCTGCAATAATATCATCACCCATAACCCCAATGCCACCTTTGGCTTCACGGTCTATCCTTCCAATAATAGATGGTTTTGCAATATCAAAATATCTAAAAAGTGCAAAAGATAAAATAGATTGGATTAAAAAACCATTCTCTAAAGATGTTACATCACCCATAGCAACACCCATAGCAGGTGCTACACTCAGAGCAAACCACATCCCTGCAAGTTCATCAATTACGATTCTTTTATCATCGTGAATCCCTGATTGTTCTTCATATTTATTGATAGAGCGAATCGCAATAATGGAGATAAGAATAGTTGCTAAAAAGAGAGTTTGAGGTTCAAAATAGATAAGAATCAACATCCCTAAAGGTAATGAAACTAATGTTCCAACAGTTCCAGGAGCTTTTGGAGCTAAACCACTATATCCTAATGTTATAAAAAACCAATTCATTGTATTCCTATGTAAGTGAGGTAGTTTGATAGAGTTTCATCAACTCTAAATAAAAATCTTGTTCAGTATGCTCTTCTAAAAGTCCAGCAACAGGTAAAATATCATAATAAAGTTTTCCTAAGTTTTTGAAGCGATTAGGTTGAAGTTTTGATAGTAAAAATGCAGACATCTCTTTTCTCATTAATACTGCTGGAGGGAGCAAACCTAACTCTAAAAGTTCAAGGATAGAATCAGCATTGTAAGATATTTGATGATGCTGTCCATGGGGGCAAGTCTCTTTTGAAACAAGTGTTGTACATTTATCACAATAAACAAATACACTAGCAGTTTGTATCTCTATATCTACCCCTATAACCTTATCTATGATAGATTTATTGGAGTTTGAATCATAAAACATACCAAGACCAGCATGATTCTTACCAATAGTAAGCCTATCACACCCATGGTTTTTGGCAACAATAGCATCTATAATAATCTCATTATATCCTGCAAAAATATAACTATTTTCAAGGGGAGCTATCACAACACGATTTTTTGGTAAAAAATTATTTATAAAAAATTCTAAGGCTTCTTTTCTTATCTCATAATTAAGATTTTTACTCTCATAAGGTTTAAGTAAAAATATAATGAGTAGGTCAGTTGTATCAAGTGTTTGTCTTATTAAACGCTCATGCGCTCTATGGAGAGGGTTTGCAGCCATAAAAATTGCTGATGTGTGTTTTGCATCAATTCTTTTTTTTGCATCATTAATCACTTTAATATTTTTGTTTTGTGTGTGATTAATTATCTCATATTTACCAGAAACTGCCCATTTTCCAAGTCTTTTTGCTGTAGCCATCACACCCGGGTGTGTAATATCGTCTGTTCCGTAAATATGTTTGAGTCTCTCTTTTGGGTTTATCTCAAATACTTCACTTACAGTCAAAAAAGCAAACACTTCCCCATCACAAATAATAGTTATCTCTTCACCTGCTTCTAAGGAGCAGAGTATTTGCTCATTTTTTATCCCAGCAGGTGCTAGTATAAAAGGGAAAGGAAAAGTAACACCTTGAATGAGTGAGCTTTGTAAAACACTTTCGCTCTCCTCTTTTCCCATTAACTCTACAGCAGGGTATAATAATTTGTCTTTAAGAAGTGCAAGAGCAGAAGCAGCTTCTTTATCAATAAATAGTGTTTTATTTTTTCTTGATGATGTCATACTTTTTTCGTTTTTCCCATAAACTTTTTCTACTGATTCCTAGTTTTTTTGAAAGCTCAGTATCTGGAAATTTGTTTTGATAATTGATTACTATATATTTAACATAGTCTTCAATAGGCAAAATATCACCTTGTTCAAAAATATTGTTTTCACTCTTTATCTCTATAATAGGGTGTAATACATCTTCAACTTTATCACTACTTGCAACTATTGCTTGTTTATCAGAAATAAGGTCACAAAAAGATTTTCTATCACTTTTTTTCAAAATTTGATAGTCTATTATATAGATAATTGCATTTTGTGGGAGAGAGTTTATCTCACTCATAGCTTTTGAATCAGTAAGAGAGATAAAATGAATCGCCTGATTTTTGTTAGATGCATACCCAAAAGCAAAAGCATCAGCATACTTTTGAAAACTAGATGAAATATAAAGAGGTAACTCTGTTTTACTATAGTTATGTTCTGCTGATAAACTAGTAAAGGTATGGTCTAAATATTTTTCATACGCTTCATTTCTCTTTTTTAATCTCTCATAATCTTGGTAATGATCGATTTTTCTAATAAGCTCTTCAATCATAAAAGGTTTAAGAATATAATCTTTTGCACCTGCACTTAAGGGTTTTGATACTGTATCGTTACTGATATATGAAACCATAAGTATCACTATTGAATTTTTAAAATAATCAATAATAGGGTTGAAATCCTGACCATTAATGTTGGTTGATAATAATACAACATCATAACTTGTGCTTTTAATTGCATCTTTTGTTGATGTACACATCTCACAAGTGTGACCTAGCTGTCCTAATTTTGTAGCAATACTCTGTGCTAAATAAATCTCATTCTCTATAATTAGTATTTTCAAATTTTTGTCCAATCAAAATATTTTATATTAGCATTGGCAATAACGCCAACACCTTCACTCCGACCAATAAAGCCTAGCTTTTCAGTTGTTGTTGCTTTTATGTTTACCCTTGAGCTTTCTATATTAAGAATCTCGGCAAGAACTTTTCTCATTTGTAGTTTATACTTTCCTATTTTTGGTTTTTGTGCTGCAATAGTTACATCAATATTAACAATTACAAAACCGAAGTTGTATATTTTTTTAGTAACCTCTTGTAATAATTTTTTAGAATCTATACCTTTGTATTTATCATCATTGTCTGGGAACATCATGCCAATATCACCTAAACCAGCTGCTCCAAGTAAAGCATCAATAAGTGCATGAATTGCTACATCACCATCACTGTGAGCTTTAAATCCATAATCAGATTCAATTTTTACACCACAAAGAAACATATCACCCTCTGTATCAAAAGCATGCACATCAAAACCGGTGCCACTTAAAATATCTCCTGAGGGTGATTCTAAACATGATAGAAGATTCAAATCTTCAATAAAAGTAATTTTTTGTGCATCTTCCTCACCCAAAATAAACTCTCTTGAACCTCCCATAGCGACAATAGCACTGCTCTCATCAGTATATTCTATCTCTGTTTGTAAAGCATTTTTTAGTTTTGAAGTTAATGAAAGTTGAGGAGTTTGTACCCTTTTTACTTTATCTCTATCAATAGTGTTATTTTCATAAACAATAGTATCGCTCACTTTTAAAAATGGGACAATACAATCAGCCTTATCTTTATATGAAAGAATATTGTGTAAAAAATCAGCACTTATACATGATCTTGCAATATCACTCACAAGGACATACTCCGTTTTTACTTGTTCAAGAGCATTTTTTAAAGACTGCTGTCTAGTTTTTCCACCCTCAACAAAAGTAAAATCTGAATAATAGCTCATATATTTAATATCTTCTGCTGATGAAGTTATTAAAATGTCTTCAAAAAGTTTTGTGTTTTCGAATTTTTTTGCTACAAATTGCCACAAAGGAGTATGGTCTATTCTGAGCCATTGCTTTTTTACATCAAGCTTAAATCGGCTGGAAGTACCAGCAGCTAGTAGTATTAAAGTAGTATTAGACAATAAAAATCCTATAGAATGAAAATGTTACGAAATTATACACTGATAAACTTTTTTTTATCTTGAAATAATTTTATTAGTGTTTTATCTAATTGAAAAATCAATCCTAATATTTGACTTTATATTAGATTAACTTTATTTGATTATATTTCCATTAACATTATTGAAAATAAAACTTATATAAAAGGAAAAAGCATGAGAACTTCATGGGTTAAAAAGCGTGAAAATGATTCTGTAAGAACACAGATGTATTATGCAAGACAAGGTATCATTACAGAAGAGATGGAGTATGTTGCTAAAGTAGAAGATTTATCTCCTGAACTTGTTCGTAGTGAAATTGCTCGCGGTAGATTAATTATACCTGCAAATGTAAATCACAAAACATTAGAACCGATGGCAATAGGGATAGCAGCAACTTGTAAAATCAATGCTAATATTGGTTCATCTGCAATTGCTTCTGATGTACAAGGTGAAGTTGAAAAAATGCAAGT
>Ga0193965_1000625_pt1 | contig 10729 bp, 12 predicted proteins | sample FB_8_MG_FD_140330 | JGI IMG/M metagenome (GOLD analysis project Ga0193965, IMG submission 140330) | Microbial mat bacterial communities from the Broadkill River, Lewes, Delaware, United States - FB_8_MG | ecosystem: Environmental > Aquatic > Freshwater > River > Microbial mats | place: USA... | reverse complement strand
TTATGGTCCAAAGATTGATATTAAAATTCTTGACGCCATTGGTCGTGAGTGGCAGTGTGGTACTGTTCAATTAGATAATAATCTACCTGCAAGATTTGAACTCGAATATAATGGTGAAGATAATGAAAAAATCCAACCTGTAATGATTCACCGTGCAATTCTTGGTTCATTTGAGCGTTTTATAGGAATTTTAACTGAGCATTATGCTGGTGAATTCCCTATGTTTATTGCTCCTACACAAGTTGCTATTGTTCCTGTTGCAGAGGTGCATGAAGATTATGCTAAGGTTTTATCAGATAAACTTATTGACATTAATGCCGATAGTGAAATATACGCTAAAAATGATTCGTTAAATAAACGTATTAGAACTGCAGAAAAAACTCGTGTTCCAATGATTGTTGTCATTGGGGATGAAGAGATAGAAAATAAAACTGTAGCAATCCGTGATAGAAGAACTAGAGAGCAATATAACCTAAGCGAAGAGGAATTTCTCAAGCTTATACAAACTAAAGTAAATGAGGTAAATTTTTGAGTCAAAAGAAAAACCGCGTCATCATGAATGATGACATCCGTGCAACAGAGTTAAGATGTAATGTAGATGGGGGAGAATCTTTAGGGATTATCTCTTTTGATGAGGCTATGGAAAAAGCAAATGAGTTAGGTCAAGATTTAGTTCTAATCGCTCCTGATGCAAAACCACCTGTTGCAAAGATTATGGATTACGGTAAATTCAAATATCAAGAAGAGAAGAAACTCAAAGAGCAACGTAAAAATCAAGTAAAAATTGTTGTAAAAGAGATTAAACTTTCTGTTAAAATCGCTGAAAATGACATAGAATACAAAGTAAAACATGCAAGAGAATTCCTTGAAAAAGGTTTTCATGTAAAATTTAGAGTATTTTTACGTGGTCGTGAAATGGCACACCCTGAAGCTGGAAAAGAGGTTCTTCTTCGTGTTTGGCCAATGGTTGAAGATATTGGTGTAATGGAAAAACCACCAAAATTTGAAGGTCGTTACTTCAATATGTATGTAACTCCACAAAAGTAGTGTCTAAAAAACTGTAGTCTACACCCTCTTCACAAGTACAGATGAGCTTTTTTATAAGCTCATCTATTTGTGTAAAACCTTCTCCGAATTCATCTAAAAAATATACCTCAGTGAAATGCATAGCATCTCCTTAGTCTAAGAAGAAATATATAGAAATTAGATGTGGAAATAGTGTAATATTTTACACTATTTTAAGACCTGGGCTTTTAACACTTCTTCTTCTATAGCTTCTGCTGAGTATTTGATTACAATCAACTTTTCAGTCTCATTGATGTACCACTCTGCGATATGCTCATGTTCTAAAGTATTTAGCTTTTCTAAATCTACACTGTCTTCTGTTAAAAATAGGTGTGAATATTTTGTAGGGTTTGGTAACTTTAAAAATGTCCACACAAACCAGAGAGTAGCTATGATAGCTACAACCATACCAATAGTAGCTCTGTCGCTTATATCTAAAGTAAGACCAGCAAGAGTACCACCAATAAATGTTGCAAAATAAGCAGCAGAATTTGAGATACCTAAAGCTGCACCTTTTTGATGCACTTTTGCAAACTTAGTTATCATAGATTGTACAAGTGGCTCCATCATATTAAATGCGATAAAAAACATTGATACTGCAACAATAAACAGAGTGCTTGAAGTTGTAAGCCCCATAAGTGCAAAAGAACCAATAAAAAGTACTATAGATACTAGAAAGATCTCTCTAGGCTTATTTTTCTTCTCACCAAATACAGCTGCAGGACCCATAGCAATTAATCCTAGGATCATCGCTGGTAAGTATGCCATATATAAATCTGATTTTTCCCATCCAAACTCTTGGCTTGTTAGAATGATAGGTATAAGTACAAAAGCAACTGTCATAAGTCCTTTCTGCATCGCATTGATTATTATCATATTTAAAAGATTTGAATCTTTTAATATATCTGAAGTTTTTGACTTATTATGGTAAATATGTTTGATTTTTGGGGGTGTCGGAACTTTAGTAAAGAGTACTAAAATAGCAACTATAGATAAGATAGCAGTGATTATAAATAAAGTATCTAAACCATATGCAGCACCAAGAACAGGTCCTAAGCCCATAGCAATAGCAAAACTCATAGCAATAGTACCACCCATAATAGCCATAGCTTTACCACGAACCTCCTCTTCAACTAAATCAGAAATCATTGCAGTAACAACAGACCCAATAGCACCTGCACCTTGTAAAAATCTACCTAACATAAGTGTGTAGATATCTGTAGCAAATGCAGAGATTAAGGAACCTACTAAAAAGATAAGCAGACCAACTAAAATAGTTGGTTTTCTCCCTATCTTATCACTCATAGTGCCAAATGGAACTTGAAATAATGCCTGTGTAAGGGCATAACCACCAACAACTATACCAACTAACATTAAATTATCAGTCATTGAAGCTGCGTATATAGAGATGATTGGTAGAACTAAAAATAGCCCTAAAAATCTAAGAGAGAGAATCGCTGAAAGCGGAAATACTTTTTTGAACATTCTTGTACCTTTTTATTATATAATTAGGCAATTATATACAAAAATTATTATATATACCAAAGGGAAGAAAAATTGAAATTAGTTTTAGCTACATCTAATAAAGGCAAAGTCAGAGAGATAAAGACTCTTTGTGAAGAGTATGAAGTGATACCCTACAGTGAATTGATTGAAGAGTTTGAAATAATTGAGGATGGAGAGACATTTAAAGAAAATGCACTGATTAAAGCTCGTGCAGTATTTAAGGCACTGGACGATAAAGATGTAGTTGTAATGGCTGATGATAGTGGAATTAGCGTAGATGTTCTTGATGGTAAACCAGGTATATATAGTGCAAGGCATGCGGGAGTTGACGCAAATGATAAAGACAACCTTTATAAACTTATAGATGATATAAAAGAGAAAAATGTAACAAGCTCACCTGCTCATTATACAGCAGCTATTGCACTAGTTACTGCAACAAGTGAGCAGTGCGTTCATGGCTGGATGTATGGAACTGCTTTAACCCAGACACGTGGTGATGGCGGTTTTGGGTATGATCCTATGTTTATACCTGATGGGTATGAAAAAACTTTGGGTGAGTTAGACAATGAAGTTAAAAAGAAATTATCTCATAGAGCTAAGGCTTTATCTCTTGCTAAAATAGTTTTGCAAACTTTATAGTTTAAGCAAAAAGATAAAGGAGTAAAACTCCAAAGATTATACGGTATATTCCAAAAGCTACAAAAGTAAACTTTTCTAAAAATACTAAAAAAAGTTTAATAGTTAAATATGCAACAACAAATGAGACAAGAAATCCAACACCTAGAGCAAGAAGATTAGCATCATTAAACTCTTTATAGTGTTTAAGTAAATCATAGGCAGTCACAGCACTCATTACAGGAAAAGCAAGTAAGAAACTAAACTCTGCACTTGCTTTTCTGCTAAGTCCCACTAATAGTGCACCAATAATTGTAGAACCAGCTCTACTTGTCCCAGGAACAAGTGCAAATACTTGTGCTAAACCGATAATCATAGCTTGTTTGAGAGTGATCTGTTCAATATCATCGAGTGAATGAGCCTTATTATTTATAAAAAATTTCTCCACTATAAGAAAAACCACACCACCTACGATAAACATAATGGCGACTACTTGTATGGAAAACAGTTCTTTGATTTGATCTGAGAAAATATAACCTATAGCTCCAATTGGTAAAAAAGCGAGAAACACTTTAGTCCATAAGTCTATTTTATCTAAAGAAAACTTCTCTTTATAATTAAAAAAGACTGCTAATATAGCAGCAAACTGTATAATAACCTGATAAGCTTTCGTAACACTTGTTTGATCGATTCCTAAAAATTCACTTGCAACTATCAGGTGTCCTGTAGAAGAGATAGGTAAAAATTCTGTAAAACCTTCAATGACACCAAGAATAATAGAATCAAAAATAGTCATACTTTTCCTTGAATAATAATAGGAGAGAATTCTAACATAATTAAATAGATAATATGAATCTATTTGCACTTGATGGTTTTAACATAATCGGTACTTAAATTTATTTGGATATAATACGAGGTTTTTTATTAAACATATACCATCCTAGGAATTTTTACATGTTACTTTTTACTCCTGGTCCAACCCCAGTACCTCAGAATGTTCGTAATGCTATGAGTGACGAGACTATGCATCACCGTACACCAGAATTTGAAGCTATCTTTGAGACTACAAGAAAATATCTCTTTGATCTTTTTAAAACTGATGAGGTTGTAATGCTCGCATCAAGTGGAACAGGAGCGATGGAAGCTGCCGTTACAAACTTGTGTAAAAATACACTTTTGAATGTTAACTCAGGAAAGTTTGGAGAACGATTTGGAAAGATTGCTCTTGCTCATGGTTTAAAAAATGTAGAGATTAAAAATGAGTGGGATACTCCTGTAAGTGTTGACGCCATTGTTGAAGCTATTAAAAATAATTCAGATATTGACGCCATTGCAGTACAAATTAGTGAATCAGCAGGTGGTCTTCGTCATCCAGTTGAGGAGTTGGCTAAGGCTGTAAAAGAGGTTAATCCTAGTATTATGATTATTGCAGATGGGATTACAGCTGTAGGTGTTGAGCCAATAGATGTGACAAATATAGATGCGTTAATCGCAGGAAGCCAAAAGGCACTTATGCTACCTCCTGGTCTTGCGATCATGGGTTTATCAAATGCTGCAATAGATAAGATAGGTTCTGGACGTGGGTACTATTTTAATCTAGCGACAGAGATAAAAAAACAAAGAGAAAACACAACAGCGTGGACTGCTCCAACAACTTTAATTATTGGTCTTTTAGAAGTTTTAAAAACTATTGAAGCTGATGGTGGGATTGAAAAGCTGTATGAAAAGACTGCTCTTCGTGCCCAGGCTGTAAATGCTGCTTTAAAAGCCATTGGTTTACATGTGTATCCAAAAACACCAGCAAAATCTATGACAACTATAGATGATGCAGATGCAAATGCTATAAGAAAAATTCTTAAAGAGGATTTTGATGTAAATGTAGCAGGTGGACAAGACCACTTAAAAGGAAAAATTTTCCGTATTAATCAAATGGGACTTATCTCAGACTATGAGATCTCTTGGGTTGTTAATGCTGTAGAGTTATCTTTAGCAAAAATTGGAAAACGTGCCTATGATGGTACAGCAAATAAAACTTTTAATGAAATAACATTTAGCATAGGAAAGTAATGATTTTAGAGCACGAAATTCCAACAGGAACAAAACTCTATTTTGGACAAAGTGCCAAGGTAAAGAGACATATAGAAAATGTTGCAAGTGAACTTTTAGACCAAAATGGTTTCGAGGAGATAGTAACACCAGTATTTTCTTATCATCAACATCTAAGTATTGCTAACGATAAGGAGCTTATCCGAGTTAATGATGCAAAAAATAATGCACTCTCATTACGAGCTGATTCTACTATTGATGTAGTAAGAATTATTGAGAAGCGCTTAGGAAGAAATACAGAGCATAAAAAATGGTTTTATATCCAGCCGGTATTTCGTTTTCCAACAGAAGAGCAGTATCAAGTTGGTGTAGAGTTTATGGGTGAGAAAAAACTCTCTTCAGTTATGAATATAGCAGTGAATATTCTTAATAAATTAGAACTTTCTGCACTTGTTCAAATATCTAACATCAAGATTCCAAAACTTTTAGTATCTATGTTTGATGAATTGACTCTTGAAGATTTTCGCCACATTAATATTGAAAAGTTTTTAAACCTTAAGGTTGAGTGGTTAGAAAAACTAGTATATCTTCAGTATATAGAGCAGGTCGATGAGGTTATAGCTATGGCACCGGAAGCTATAAAGGTTGAACTCCAAAAAATGAAAGACTTATGTTCAGAGACTTCGTGTAAAAACGCTGTTTTAGCACCTATGTATTATGCAAAAATGCTTTATTATGACGAGCTGTTTTTTAGAGTAATCGATAAGAATGAAGTATATGCACGTGGTGGAAGATACAAAAATGAAGAGCTTACATCGGTAGGTTTTGCAATTTACACAGATGCAATTTGTGATACGTTAACAAAATAATATAGAGTAGAGAAAAGGGAATTTTTATGAAAGCAGATTTAATTGTTGGAATCCAGTGGGGAGATGAAGGTAAAGGGAAAATAGTAGATAGACTTGCTAAAGAGTACGATATGGTTTGTAGAAGTCAAGGTGGACATAATGCTGGTCATACTATTTGGGTTGATGGCGTCAAGTATGCATTGCATTTAATCCCATCGGGAGTTTTAAATCCTGACGCTATTAATGTGGTTGGAAATGGTGTTGTTTTATCTCCAGAGTCGATTATTAAAGAGATGGTTCAGTTTGAAGGTTTAGAAGGGCGTCTTTATATATCTGATAAAGCACATTTAAATCTTAGCTATCATGCACTTATCGATCAAGCAAAAGAGAGACTCAAAGGCGACAAAGCTATTGGTACAACTGGTAAAGGTATAGGACCTGCATATGCAGATAAAATCAACCGTTCAGGATTTCGTGTAGGTGAACTGTTAAATCCTCCAAAACTTACTGCAGCTATTTTAGACTATTTTGAACAAAATAGAGCTATTTTTGATATCTATGAGATTGCAACACCTAAAGAGAGTGAACTTTTAGCTGAGATTGAGGGTTATAAAGAGAAGCTTGCACCTTTTATTACCGATACAACTCAGATGGTTTGGAATGCTCTAGATAATGACAAAAGAATATTATTAGAGGGTGCCCAAGGAACTATGCTTGATATCGATCATGGAACTTTCCCTTATGTGACATCATCATCTACAGTAAGTGCAGGTGCTTGTACAGGTCTTGGGATAAACCCAAAAGATATTGGAAAAGTAACAGGAATTGTCAAAGCATATGCGACTCGTGTTGGAAATGGACCTTTTCCAACTGAGGATCTTGGTGAAGATGGGAAACGATTAGGAAAACAAGGTCACGAGTTTGGTACAACAACTGGTCGTGCTAGACGTTGTGGTTGGTTTGACGCCATTGCAACAAGATATGCTTCACGCTTAAATGGTTGTGATGAGTTAGCACTTATGAAACTAGATGTTTTAGATGGTTTTGATGAGGTAAAAGTTTGTGTAGCTTATGAACTAGATGGAAAAGAGATAGACTATCTTCCATCAAATTTAGAAGATGTAACACCAGTTTATAAAACTTTTCCAGGTTGGACAAACTCAGTAGGTGTAAGAAAGTTTGAAGATCTTCCGGCTACAGCGCAAGAATATGTTAAAATAATTGAAGAGATAAGTAAAACAAAAGTTGCTATAATCTCTACATCACCAGAGAGAGAAGATACAATAATCTTATAAGGATATCTATTATGAAAACTCGTTTTAGCTCGTTAGTAACTTTGAAAAAAAGTGCTATGGATAAGAGTGAACGAGTAGTTCAAAGTGCTAATGCTGATCTCAATAGTGCAACAATTGCTCTAGAAATATCCTACAATTCACTCGCAGACATTGAATCTCCAAATAGTGGATCAATGTCACAACTTCTAGCATCAAGAAGATTGTTAAATTCTCAAAGAGAGCTTATTGAACATAATAAAAAATGGGTAAACTTTGCAAAGCAGCAAGTTGAAGCAGCAAAAGAACAACTCAAAGAAGATATGATAGAGCATGAAAAATTCAAGCATCTTGAACTCTTAGAAATTAAAAAAATCATCAAACAAAAAAATATAGAAGAGGTAAAAGAGCTTGACGAAGTTGCTCTAATGACTTATGGGAAAAAAAATTAACATGAAAATATTATTAATACCTTTTTTGATTACTCAAGCTTTATCTGCCTATGAACCAAGTGAAAAACTATTTGAATGTACAGAAATTTTTAAAGAGAGAAAAAGTGAACTTCTTGTTGAATTAGAGAGAATAGATGAACAAAAGCAAGCTTTAAGTGCATTACGCACAGCAACTGAAGAGTTACTTAAAAAGAAAGAAGCTAGTCTGATGCAAAAAGAGGAAAGTGTAGATAATAAATTAGCACAGATTGCTAAAAAAGAGGAAAATGTCAAAAAAATATTAACTCAAAACGAAGAGATACTTAAAAATCTTAAAGATATTAAAATGAGTAAAATAGCACAAACCTTTGCAAAAATGAAAGCAGCCTCAGCTGCGAATATTCTTTCAGACATGAATGCCGGTGAAGCCAGTGTCATATTACAATCTTTAAAGCCAAAAACTGTAGGACAAATACTTACCAAAATGGATCCGAAAAAAGCTTCAGAGTTGACATTACTTTTAAGCAAATAATCAAACTTTTACCTTATTTATTGTAAAATGCATAAATTTATAATAATAAGCAGGCTTACACAATGAAAATATCATTAAAAACTATCCCTCATATATCTAGCAGAATAGCAATCGATTTAAACAAAAGTGGTGTAGTTACTATGACTAAAGGCCTCGAAAGAGTATCTCAAGAAGCAGATAAGATTTTAATCGCTAACGTAAAGCAAGAGATGGCGCTTGAAGAGAAAGCGAATGAAATTTGTGATGCGAATGAAGAAGAGATCGAATTTATGCTTGCAGATGAGAGACAACTTTTTTTTATGATTAAAAAGAAACTTGCTCCGGAGTATGGAGTTATTCTCAATTATGAAGAGAGATATTCTGACTTGTCACATAAAATTTTAGATGAGCTTTATGAAGAAGATCTTATCCATTTTGACGTAACTGAAAACCGTATTAAAAATATTATTTACAATGCTATTACATCTTTTATTGCTGAAGCTTCTGAAATCGAAGATGCTGTTATGGACAAAATAAGAACTTATAAAAAAAGATATATCCCTGGAACTGATGAGTTTGATATTTTATATGAAAAACTATACAGAGAAGAATTACTAAAAAGAGGAATGGACTAAAAAGATGACTGAACCTTTAAGAAAAATATATATTTACCTGGAAAATGGAACTTATTTAGAAGCAAAAAGCTTTGGTGCAGAGGGAACAAGTGTTGGAGAGATTGTATTCAATACTTCTTTAAGTGGTTATCAAGAGATTATGTCTGATCCATCATATGCTGGGCAATTTGTTACATTTACAATGCCTGAAATTGGAAATGTAGGTGTAAATGATCAAGATATGGAGAGTAAGTCTGCTCATGCTAAAGGGATGTTAGTAAGAAAATATCAACCTAGATACTCTAACTTTAGAGCAGAAGAATCTCTAGATGCTTTTTTAGTTAAGCACAATGTAATTGGCATTTGCGATATAGATACGAGATTTTTAACAAAAATGGTAAGAGATGAAGGTGCAATGATGATGATTGCATCTACGGAAGTTTCAGATAAAGATGAGTTAAAAATTCTTTTAGATAATACACCACGTATTGAAGATGTTAATTACATTGATCAAGTTAGTACTAAAGAATCTTATATCCACACTTCATCAACATATAATGAAAAAAATGGTTTTGAATATGATGAGGCACCAGAAGAAAAAGCTAAAATTGTGGTTATTGATTTTGGTGTAAAACGTAACATCTTAAATGAGATTGTAAGTGCTGGAATTGGAGTAGAAGTTATCCCTAATGATTTTAAAGCACAAGATCTTATTGCACAATATAATGAGAAAAAAATTGATGGTGTATTTCTTTCTAATGGACCAGGTGATCCACTTGTACTAAAAAAAGAACAAGAACAAATTAAAGAGTTAATAGATGCTAAAATACCTATGTTTGGAATTTGTTTAGGACATCAGCTACTTTCTATTTCACATGGCTATGATACTTATAAATTGAAATTTGGACATCATGGTGGAAATCATCCTGTAAAAAATGAAAAAACAGGTTTGGTTGAGATTACTGCTCAAAATCATAACTATAATGTACCAGATAATATAACTGAGATTGCAGAGGTGACACATACAAATCTTTTTGATAATACAATTGAAGGTTTAAGATATAACGATTCACCGATATTTTCTGTGCAACACCACCCTGAGTCTTCTCCCGGTCCAAAAGAGAGTAGATATATTTTTAATGAATTTTTATCATTAATTAAAAGGTAGAGTAATAGTGCTTTTAAGCACTATTATATTTACTAATAATTCTAACTAAAATTCTTCCTCCCTTAAAATTTTATAAATTTACAAAAGTAAACAAAAAGCTAATAAATCTACAAATTTAATTGATAATTAAGAGTATTTAAACAATTCTATTGTTAATATACAATGTTAATTAGTTTGATAAATATATTTATTTTTATTTATGAAACTTAATTGCTTTGAATCTTAAGGAGGCTATATATGGAGAATCGTCCATTAGAGTACGACTATACAGTTACTAAGATGTTTATGTTTACTACAATCATTTTAGGGATTGTAGGCATGCTTATCGGTGTAATTTTAGCATTTCAACTAGCGTTTCCAGAACTTAATTTAGTTTTAGGTGAAGCTTTAGGTGAATATACTAACTTTAGTCGTCTTCGTCCACTGCATACTGATGCAGTAATTTTTGGTTTTACACTTAGTGGTATATTTGCTACTTGGTATTATGTTGGTCAACGTGTTCTAAAGGTGTCAATGGCTGAATCAGGCTTTTTGATGTTTATTGGAAAGTTACACTTCTGGTTATACCTTGTAGGTGTAGTAGCAGTTGTAGTTTCATTATTTGCTGGTGTAACTACTTCAAAAGAGTATGCTGAATTTGAATGGCCTATTGAT
>Ga0193965_1000622_pt1 | contig 10770 bp, 11 predicted proteins | sample FB_8_MG_FD_140330 | JGI IMG/M metagenome (GOLD analysis project Ga0193965, IMG submission 140330) | Microbial mat bacterial communities from the Broadkill River, Lewes, Delaware, United States - FB_8_MG | ecosystem: Environmental > Aquatic > Freshwater > River > Microbial mats | place: USA... | reverse complement strand
TAAGCTAAAAGTAGATTTGAAAGAGACTTTAGATGCTATTTCTGAGTTAGTGAAATGATTTTAACTCAGAGTTGAAGATAAAATAGAGTTTAAAGACTCACTTAAAATAGGGGGATATTATGCTAAAGTGTAGTATAATGCAAAAAATTGAGTACAATAGAGATTATATCATCGATATAGCCAAACTCGAAACAGAGCTTGGTTGGGGAGTAGATGAAAACTTTGATAGTGGTATTGTGAAGATGGTGGAGTGGTATTTGAGGAAATATGGAGGAATTTAATTAATGAAAATAGCAATAGCAGGAACAGGATATGTAGGTATCTCAAATGGTATTTTATTAGCACAGCATAATGAAGTAGTAGCATTAGATATTATTCCTGAAAAAGTAGATATGTTAAACAATAAAATATCACCTATAGAAGACAAAGAGATAAGTAAATATCTTAAAACAAAAGAGTTGAACTTCAAAGCTACATTGGATAAAAAAGAGGCTTATGCAGATGCAGACTATGTGATTATCTCTACTCCTACTGATTATGACCCTGAAACTAACTACTTTAATACTTCATTAGTAGAGATGATTATAAAAGATGTTTTAGAGATAAATCCAAATACTACAATGGTGATAAAATCAACTGTTCCAGTGGGCTATACCAAGAGTATAAACGAAAAGTTTAATACAACTAATATTATCTTTTCTCCAGAGTTCCTAAGAGAGGGAATGGCACTTCATGACAACTTATACCCAAGTAGAATTATAGTAGGTGAAAAATCAGATAGAGCTCAAATATTTGCAAATCTATTAGCAGAGGGAGCTATAAAAGAAAATATAGATATTCTCCTCACTAATTCAACAGAAGCAGAAGCCGTAAAGCTCTTTTCAAATACATATCTAGCATTGAGAGTATCATATTTCAATGAACTTGACTCTTATGCTCAAACTCATGGACTAAGCTCAAAAGAGATTATCCAAGGCGTAGGACTTGACCCTCGTATAGGAAGTCACTACAATAATCCATCATTTGGTTATGGTGGATATTGCCTACCAAAAGATACAAAACAGCTAAGAGCCAATTATAAAGATGTCCCATCTGATATCATAGGAGCGATTGTAGATTCCAATAGCACTAGAAAAGATTTTATCGCAAAAAGCATTACAGATAAAAATCCTAATGTTGTAGGTATATATAGATTAGTAATGAAAGAAGGTTCAGACAACTTTAGGTCCAGTGCTATCCAAGGTATTATGAAACGAATAAAAGCCAAAGGGATAGAGGTTGTTATATATGAACCAACTTTTAAAGAAGATGAGTTTTTTCATTCTAAAGTTATTAAAGATTTAAACAAGTTTAAAAAAATGAGTGATATAATAGTGGCAAATAGAATATCTGATGATATTATAGATGTTATAGACAAAGTATATACTCGTGATATATTTAATAGTGATAGTTAGGATTTAATAATGGCATATTACACACAAGAGCAATTAGAAAAATTAAACTTCAAATATATTGGTAAAAATGTAAAAATCAGTGATAAAGCTAGTATATATAATTTTGAACAAATTAGCATAGATGACAATTCAAGAATAGATGATTTTTGTGTAGTGTCTGGTAAAGTTAAAATAGGTAAAAATGTACATATCGCACCATTTTGTTTAGTTGCAGGTGGAGAAAAAGGAATTGTGTTTGAAGATTTTTCTGGATTAGCATATCAAGTACAAGTATTTACTCAGTCAGATGATTATACTGGTAGAACATTAACAAATCCAACTATTCCAGAAAAATACAAAAATGAATTAAAGAAAGAAATTATTATAGGTAGACATTCTATTGTTGGCGCTGGCTCAATAGTTATGCCCGGTACAATTTTAGCTGAAGGAACATCGATTGGGGCTTTATCCTTAGTTAGGAAGTCTACAGAGGAATGGAGTATATATCTAGGCAATCCAGCTAAAAGAATCATGAGAAGAAAAAAAGACTTATTAAAACTAGAAAAACAATATTTAGAAGAAGAAGGGAAAATTTAATGATACCATTTAATAAACCACCATTAACAGGCAATGAAGAAAAATATATATTAGAATCCATAAAAAGTCCTAAGATTTCAGGTGATGGAGAGTTTACAAAAAGATGTACGAAATGGTTTGAAGATAAACTCAAATGTAAAAAAGTACTTTTAACTACATCATGTACTCATGCACTTGAGATGTCTGCTATTTTACTTGACATAAAAAATGGCGATGAAATAATTATGCCATCTTATACCTTTGTATCAACTGCCAACGCTTTTGTACTTCGTGGTGCTAAAATAGTATTTGTTGATATACGGCCAGATACGATGAATATGGATGAAACAAAGATAGAACAAGCTATAACAAATAAAACAAAAGTGATAGTTCCTGTGCATTATGCAGGTGTGGCATGTGAGATGGATACTATTATGGATATTGCAGACAGACACAACCTTTATGTCGTAGAAGACGCAGCACAAGGGATGATGAGTAGTTACAAAGGTAAAGCACTTGGAACTATTGGACATTTTGGAACATTTAGTTTTCATGAAACAAAAAACTACACAAGTGCTGGAGAGGGTGGACTTCTTATCATCAATGATGAACAGTTTGTAAATCGTGCTGAAATCATAAGAGAAAAAGGGACAAATAGAAGTTTGTTCTTTAGAGGTATGGTTGATAAGTACTCTTGGGTAGATGTGGGTAGTAGTTACCTTATGAATGATGTAAGTGCAGCTTATCTTTGGGGAAATCTTGAAAAAGCAGATGAAATAAATGATGCTAGACTAAGTACTTGGAAAAAGTATTATGATGGACTTGAAAATTTAGAAGAAAAAGGCGTAATCCAGTTAGCAACTATATCAGATGGGTGTGTTCACAATGCCCATATGTTTTATATAAAAGTTAAAGACTTAGAAAGTAGAAGTAAACTAATTAATTATTTAAAACAAAATGATATTTTATCAGTATTTCATTATATTCCATTGCATTCATCACCTGCTGGATTAAAGTTTGGTAGATTTGAGGGAGAAGATGTATATACAACAAGTGAAAGTGAAAAACTTATGAGATTGCCAATATATTATGGTATAAAAGAACAAGAGCTAAACTTCATAATTAATGCAATGATTAATTATTATAATTTAGGTTAAGATGATAAAAAAAAGTCTATTTGCAACATATTTTGTACAGCTATATGCCGCACTAATTAATATTATATTAATACCGATATATGTCCAGATACTTGGTGTAGAGCAATTTGGATTAATTGGTTTTTTTATACTTTTACAAAATATAATAATGATTTTTGATGTAGGAATTAGTGGTTCATTGTCTAGGCAAGCGTCAATAACTAAACATAGCATAAGCGAATATAAAGGTTTTTTAAAGCAATTTACAATAATTATGTCAATATTTATTGTAATTTCAATTATTATATTTTCATTTGGTTACTTTAATAATGAGTATATCATTACAAAATGGATTAATTCAAATTTAGAAAAAAATATTTTATCAGTAAGTGTGATTTCAATGTTTATGATTTTGTCATTTCGCTATGTTAGTACGCCTTTTAGAAGTGGATTAATTGGTTTAGAAAAACATGTTACATTAAGTAAATTAAATTTTATTTTCATCAGTTTAAAATTTCCTGGCGGTTTGGTAATATTAAATTTATTTGACAATTCGATTATCTCATATTTTATATATCAAACTTTTGTCTCTTTATCTGAATTGTTAGCTATGAGTTTCATTTTTATATTGAGCAGTAAAGCTATTATTAAAACTACATCTAAATCTTTTCATGCCTTGAAAACTAAAATTACACTAAAATCATTATTGGTATTTTCAGGACAATTATCTCTACTTAGTGTAACTTGGATAATAGTGACTCAAATAGATAAATTTATATTATCAAGCCTATTGTCTTTAAAAGATTATGCTTACTATACATTAGCAATCACAATATCTGGAGTGATTCTAATGTTCTCTGCTCCATTATCTCAAGTGTTAATGTCTAGATTATCGGTGTTATATTCACATAATAATATGCAGGATTATGTAAAACTATATACGAAAGCTTTTTCATTAATGAGTATTGTAATGATATCACTAGGCACATTTATATTTGTATTTAGTAAAAGTATAATTTTTATGTGGACTGGTGACCTGTCTATAGCGAATGCTTCGTTTTACTATGCGAAATGGCTTGCTTTAGGTAATACAATAAGTATTCTTATGACTTTTGTCTTTTTATTGCAATACTCTACCAATCAGTTAAAAAAACATGTAATAGTATACTTATTATATAGTTTATTATTAATACCTATATCAATTTACATTGCAAACAAATTTTATGGTGAGGGTACTGCAATATTTTGGTTTGTTCATAATATTATTTTCTTTATTATTTGGGGTGGTATTGTGAATCATAAATTTATAAAAGGAATAAATAGTTTTTTATGGCTAGAAATTTTGACTCCGACTATTATTATTTCATTTTCTATTTTCTATTTTATTGATGTGAATGTTGACTTAATATCAATGAATCAAATAAAAATTGGATTAATATTGTCTGCTATTGGAGTTATTAATATTTTAGTGATTCTTTCTTATCTTTATATTTTTAAGAATAGAATCGTTAACAAATCAAATAAATTAGTATTTACTAATATAGGAGCTATTAATGAGTAAAAAATATATTATCTTTGCCCCGTCATATTTAGAAACTAGTGGTGGTATAGTTGTTTTGCATAAGCTATGTTCTATTCTCAATGATTTAGGTTATGAAAGTTACTTATATCCTAATTTTGAAACATATGAATTAAATAAAACTAATCCCATCCGTACTGTACTAAGATATATAAAGTCTAGATTACTATCAACATTTAGCACATATACAACTAATCCTACTTTTAATACTCCAGTATATAAACCAAATCATAATAATTTTGATGATGATTTTATAGTTATATATGCTGAGATAGTTTTTGGAAATCCACTTAATGCTAAAAATGTTGTTCGGTGGTTTTTGCATCAACCCGGATATCACAGTGGCAAAATTTATTATGGGAAGAATGAATTGTATTTTAAGTTTAATAGTGCAATTGATGATTTTATTTTCCCTGGTTCAGTTACATCAAAACAAGAGTTAAAAGTGATACACTATCCTTTAGAACATTACAATACAAATAAACTTCCAAGTACTAGAGAAGGGACAGCCTATTGTTTAAGAAAAGGAAAAGACAAAAAGATACAACATGACTTAAGTAACTCTGTCTTAATTGATGGAAAAACAAATAGTGAAGGTAAATCCCACAAAGAAGTTTCTGAAATATTTAAAGGTGTTGACACATTTATTTCGTATGATGTTTACACTGCATATTCAATATTTGCTGTACTATGTGGATGTAATTCTATCGTTATACCCGATGATGGAGTTAGCAAAGAAGAATGGTATCCGAACGAAACGGATAGATATGGATTGGCTTATGGTTTTGATGAGATAGCGAGTGCTAAGTTAACAGCTCCTTTAGTTCTGGAACATATTATGGAAGAAGAGAGAAAGTCTATTGATAATGTGAAAAAATTTGTTGAAGAGACGGAAATATATTTTGAATAAAAATATTAAACAAGAATTAAATACTTATGCCGTTATTGTAACTTATGCAAATAGATTTCATCTATTAGGTCAAGTCATAGACAGCTGTTTTTTAGAGGGTGTCGATAAAGTTATTGTAATCGATAATAACTCAGAACAAGAGAGTCGGACTCAATTAGAAAACTTAGAGTCTAGAATAAGCGATAAACTAAAAGTAGTATATCTTGATAAAAATATTGGCTCAGCAGGTGGCTATAAAAAAGGTTTAGAAGAGGCTTATAATGATGTTGATTGTGAATATATTTGGTTGTTAGATGATGATAATCAGCCACAAAAAGATTCACTTGATGCATTAAAAGATTTTTGGCATAGTTTACAGCAAGAAGATAAAAAAGATAAGGTATCACTTCTCTCATATAGAAAAGATAGAATAGCTTTTAAAGAAGCTATCATGACGAATAATCCTGATTTAGTTTTAGGTAGAAAAAATAGTTTTCTTGGTTTTCATATTATGGATTTACCAAAAAAAGTTATCAAAGTATTAAAAAGAAAATTAAATATTCAAACTTTTAAAGAAAATGAAAATGTCAAAAGTGGCTTGGTCTCTTTAGCTCCTTATGGTGGCATGTTTTTTCATAAAAATATTATTAAAACTATTGGATATCCAAATGAAGATTTTTTTGTATATGCAGATGATCATGATTGGAGCTATCGTATCACTAAAAATGGTGGTTTTATCTACTTAGTTTTAAATAGTTTGGTTGATGATATTGATACTTCTTGGAATTTAAAAGAAAAAACAATATCACCTTTTTATTCATTTTTAAATCAAGGTTCTGATTTCAGAGTTTATTATAGTGTTAGAAATAGAGTATTTTTTGAGAAAAATCTTATTCAAAATAAATGGATTTACAATTCGCAACTTCAATTATTTATATTCTTTTTAAGTTTTTATAAAAATACTAAGAATAAAAAACGATATGAAGTTTTTAAAAATGCAATAGATGATGGATTAAATAATAAATTAGGTAAAATAATAATAAAAGAAAAGGATTATAGATGAAGCTTGTATCAGTAATCATGCCAACATACAATAGAGTACATTGTCTAAAAAGATCTATTGATTCAGTTTTATGTCAAACTTATTCAAAAATTGAATTAATAGTTGTTGATGATGGTTCAACAGATGATACAGATAAATTACTAGCTCATTATACGGATAAACGGCTAAAAATAATTCGTACTGAAGGTAATAAAGGTGCATGCCATGCTAGAAATATAGGTATAAAAAATTCTTTGGGAGAATATATTGCTTTTCAAGATAGTGATGATGTATGGCTAACCCACAAACTCGAAACATTAATATATGAATTAATAAAACATGAAGCAGATGTTGGATTTTCCAGTTTTATTAAAATTAATGAAAATTACCAAAAAGCAAGTGTCTATCCTAAGTACAATCTTGGGACTAATGTATTGGTTAATTTTGATATTATCGCAAATACCTTACTAAGAACTAATTTAATGAGTACTCAAACTATAGTTCTTTCACGAGAAAGTTTAAAAATCATCAAAGGATTTGATGAAGACTTGAATCGTTTTCAAGATTGGGAATTTGCAATTCGAATCTTAAAAAATTTTAATGTTTTATGGATTTCAGAACCATTAGTTAATGTATATATTCAAAATGATAGTATTACAAAAAATTTTGAGTCTGGTATATTCGCAAGAATTTATATATACAAAAAACACTTACAAATATTTAAAAAATATCCAAAAGCCCATTTTCATTTTTATAAAGACTTAGTAATAAGAGCAGTTTTTTCTAAAAATTTAAAATTAATCTATAAATCTCTTACAATTATCCGATAATGCATAAATTTAATTTTTTTATTATTTTAATTTTAGTTTCCCTACCATTTAATTCTATACCTGCTTTAATGCCAATTGGAGAACTATCTCATGAGCTATGGTTTTATATTTCATTAACAATTTTACCCTTTTTCATAAAAGAGATATATCGTGGCATGAAATTCTATAAATCTAAAGAATTAATTTTTATTATTATATTTTTTTTATGGATATATATCAGTTTAATTGTCAATATATTTGAATTGTACGATTATGCTTTTAAAAATCAAATGGGAATATATAGATTTATAACACAAAATGGTGTACTAATCTATCTTCTTGTAATGTTCTTTATATTTCGTGGTGGAGGATTGATGTACGGATGGAATAAAGTTTATAACTTACTTTTAAAATCAAGTATCATAAGCTTTAACTTAGTTTTTATATATATAATTTTTGAAATCTTTCAAGAAATAACTATATTTTCAGATATCAAAAATTATATTGATTTTTTAATAAGAGATGAACAATATTTATACTTTAATAGTAATAAATTAAGGAGTGTTACATTTGAATCACCTTTTTTGGGATATTATTTAAGTATGGTCTTACCATTTTTTTTATATCTTACGCAAACATCTAGTTCTAGATATGGATTTTTTCTAATATATTTAACAATATTTGCCACGATTGTAAGTAATTCTAGATTTGCTATGATTTTGCTATTTATAGAAATATTATTATTTGTATTTTTACTTTATTGGCAACGCATTAAATTAAATAAAGTATATATTACGGGTATGTTATTATCAATAATGCCTATATTGATTTTTGCCTTTATATTGATTTTAAATAACACATTTAATATTAATAATGATAGTAGCCATAGCACATCAAATATTACACGATTTTCCACTGCATATGCTTTATTTTATATGTTTCTAGATAATCCTTTTTTTGGACTTGGATTGGGTCAAGCAGGTTTTGTAATAGCTGACTATTATCCAAATTGGGCCTATAGCAGTTATGAAATAAATAACTATATTGATCCACTACATACGACTTGGCCACCACTATATAATGCCTATTTGAGATTGCTTGCTGAGACAGGAATTGGTGGAATTATATTTATTCTTCTTAGTGTTTATATTTTTTATAAAACTTTAAAGTTATACCAATTTAGTGGAGATGTTCGGATACTAAGCTTGGTTATATATAGTATAGCATGTATATTATCATTTATGCAATTTGACACAATGAGAGTACTCAATTTTTGGATTTTGATTGCAATTGTTAGTACAATGAGCATAAAAAATTACACTAAAGGATAAGTAGTGAAAGTATTAACTATTTCAAATGATTTATTATACGAACTATCGGTTGAATTATCTAAAAAAATAAAGATAAATGAGTTTTCTCCTGATATTTTAATTGGGATTGCAACAGGTGGAATTTACATTAGTAGAACTGTGCATAAAGTTTTACTTAATAATAATTGGCAAGGTAAATACTATGAAATAGAACTTTCAAGAGAATCAACGGAAGTTAAGAAAAAATTAAAAATTAAAATATTACTTACAAAATTATCCTACTTTATTTTGAATCAACTTCGTAAAGTTGAGATGTTTATTTCTGAACATTTTAAAACTGAAAAATATGATTCTGTGAAGGAAGATAGAGTTATCTTACCTGATAATTTGATTAATGATATAAGAAACAATAACTCTATTTTGCTAGTAGACGATGCAATAGATACTGGTTCTACAATACTGGCAATTAAAAATATCATTAAAAAATTTAATCCAAGTATAGATATAAAAGTTGCTGTTCTTACTGTTACACACAAAAAACCATATATTGAACCCGACTATACACTATATCGAAGAGTCTTACTCAGATGTCCTTGGGCAGAGGATTATAAAGGAGGTGATAAGATTGAATAAGAAAAATGTAATTATAGATTTGGATGGTACACTTTTTGATTGCAATACATTCCATAAATGGATGAAATTTAGTTTTATAGAACAGTTAAAACATTTTGACTTTATCTATCCTAGTAAAATAGGATATTATGCTCTTTTAAGACTTTCAAAAAGAATAGACCACACTAAAATGAAATTTTTAATCCTTAAGGAAAGTGAAAAAATTACTAACAAGGCTTACATTCATAAATTTGTCGACTCAATTTCATTGTATATAAATAAAACTGTTCAAACCGTTTTATTTGATAAAAATAAAACTTTTATCTTAGCTACAGCAGCACCTAAGCTATATTCTGAATCAATAGCTCTTAAATATGGATTTGACTATGTAATTTCTACTAAAGATACCAGTAGAAAGCCTTGGAGTGAAAACATTAGAGAGGAAAAGAAAAAAAATGTATTTTTATTATTAGAAGAAAATAAACTTGATACTAAAATATATGAACTATATACTGACCATCATGATGACTTACCCTTAATGAAATGTAGCGAGTATACTTACTTGGTAAATGCTAATGAAAAAACTAAAACAATTGCCAAGGAAAATAATATTGAATTCATAATTATTTAGCAAGATATTATTATGGTATTATAATGAGATTAGTTTGGATATGAAATCAGAATAATTTTTGGTGATTCTTTTTCAAGCTCATTTGCACACAGTTCATCTATCTATTATGATTTTTTACCCATTTACATCGTGACCATTTCAATGTTGATGTATTAAGGAATATATACAAAGAGATATAATTTTTGGCATGAGAGTAGGCAAGTCATCAAGGCGTTATTCCTCTCATTTGTCTTGATTTTAGCATTCTTGGCAATATCAAAATCAATACAAGAGTATTCAAGAGCAATAATAATTTTTATATATATTTCTATGTTAGTTTTTGTCCCAATTATTCCACCCCAAAAGTCAAGACAATTTAAAAATAAATCTAATTTCCTTCAAAATTCACAACCTCATGCTACAATTTCAACTAAATTTTCATAATTATCATTATTAATCTTCAAACTTTCAAAGTAAACAGCCATAGGTTTTTTATAATCTAAGCTCTCATGAAATCGTCTATGATTGTAAAATTCCATATAATCTTTCACATCATCTCTTAGCTCTTAACAATACACAAAATAATAAACATATCTCAATAGGCAGTAAAAATAATCTAGTCTATGGTATAGACAAATATATCGCCACGGTAGATTAGTATATTTATCTAAAAAGAGTATAATAATAGAAAAGACAACAAAGGATATATGATGACGATTAAAGTAGGAATGAGAGAGTTGGCAAGGAACTCTAATATACTAGATGGTTATGATT
>Ga0193965_1000620_pt1 | contig 10793 bp, 13 predicted proteins | sample FB_8_MG_FD_140330 | JGI IMG/M metagenome (GOLD analysis project Ga0193965, IMG submission 140330) | Microbial mat bacterial communities from the Broadkill River, Lewes, Delaware, United States - FB_8_MG | ecosystem: Environmental > Aquatic > Freshwater > River > Microbial mats | place: USA... | reverse complement strand
AATTACGAGAAAGTACCCCTGAAACCGTCTGACTTCTCCCATGTACATACTCTATATGCTCACTCTCCACATACTCCACCACCCCATCAATAGTCGTCTCAAATTCACTACATAGGCTTTCGAGGTGTGGCATCATCTCTTGCATATAGCCAAATGATTTTAGCTCATCTACGCTATTTTGATACTGTTGTGCTACATATTTCAACTCTGCATTCAGATTGTTCAGATAATCTTGTGTTGTGATACACCACCCTAATTGGTCTTCTAAACTAGCCATTGTTAAGCCTTTGCGTCTATAATGAGATTTTCTAGTGCTTCTTCGTGTAAAACTATCTGTGATTTGTGTTCATCTATCATACTCTGTACCGTATCTATAATATTTTCAAACTCTCTATATCTACTTTGCAATACTGTAATATAATTAGGCATAAATCCAGCATTTCCCATTGCTTTAATCTGTCTATCATAATCTTTTTTGAGACTCTCTATTTTGTTTTGAAGTGTTGTAAGCGATTGTTTGAGTTGACTTACCATTTGGAGATGACTCTCATAGCTTCTGTTGTCCACTGTTGCTCCTTGTGTATTGGTTGTGTTATAGACTTGGTGGTTTACCCTCTGCCCATCGAGGTAGCCTTTGTCGTAATTGCCCATAAAACTCTGGTAGGCGTTATCAAACGCCCACACATAATTGATGGGATTTACAGCCTTGAAGAACTTAAATTTATTTTTGGGTTTATGGTGTTTGGCATCATCTATACCGCTATCATATCCATCTTTTGAGTAGTCTCCAGTGTAGATTTTGAAGGTATTACTCATCACAAAACCTCAAAATATCATCATAAACCTTATGACTAATCCATCTACCTTTCTCAATCATCTCATCAAGTAGAGGTGCAACTTCATCTATATAGCCTTTTTGCTTTGACGCTATCAAAAATGACAAAGTTCTTTTGACATTTAGCTCTTGTGATTTGGCAATGTTATAACCGATAGTCTCATCTATCAAAACAATATCGGCACTCATCTCTTTTGCCAAAACAATAGTTTGAGCCTCCCCCAAATCCAAATCATTAAGCAGTATATTTTGTGCGAACTCATCTTCAATACGCTCTACCTGAAAGAACACATCATCAATTTCATTGTAACCAAACGCTTTTTTGGATTTTATCTCATCATAAACGGCTTGAGGGATATAGACTGTATCAAAAAAATGTCTCAAAATATCTATCCTACCGATAGAAGCCAATGAGATAATCGGTGTAGCATTCGATACCACTATCATTTGAGCATATCCACCAAACTATCAGCATCATCAAAAACTTCACTCATCTCTCTATGGGAGTAGTCAAATATCGGTATATCATCTTGTTTGAGTAGTTCAATAAAACTCAATCTATCCATACCTACAAATTGAGCTGATTTACCTAGAGAGAGTTGTCTCTTTTGATACAAAGCAATAGCTGTATAGAGTTTCATCTTATAAGCCAACTCTTCGCTAGTAGATTTTAGTGAGATTAAAATAGAGTTATCTACTTGTATATTTGGTAGTGTTATAGTTTGCATTTTTTCTCCTTTTGGTTTTATTTTAACTTTTCAGATTTAATTCTCGTATGCATTCCTATACAGGAGCAATGGGAATGAGGAAGGAAATTAACTACCATAATATTTTCTTGCAAGTTCAAATACTTTTTCTTGACAATCCCTATCTAAAAAATCACTAATATCCCAATATGTGTATTTATTATCTAATAATTCAATATATGAATATACACTATGAGTATATAAATCACTAGTTGATGAATAAACTAGCATTCCTTTTTCACCTAGTATAAAATATGTAGTAAAATTATCAGTAGTGAATTTATTAAATGGAAAAATAAAAACTGGAAACAGTTTAATAAGCTTTGTAAAATTATCTGAATTTATATGAGTAAAATATATTTGTACAAAATTAGTTGAATAACAAATTGATAAGAAATATAAATATATACCTGCAATAATACCAAAAACACTCATAATTATATCTAAACTAAAAAAATTATCAATTGTAATTATATCTTTTATAGCACCAAACATAAGTACATAAAATAATGTTGTTAAAAAAATTGTAAGAATAAAAAAAATCCATTGCATAATAGTAAGTTTCTTTAAGAATAGAAGAGGCTCTCCTAGTCTTTCTTTGCTATATTTAAGTCTTGAACCATTCAGTTTCATAAATAAATTATTATTAGTTACCTTGATTAAATTAGAACACCTTTTTAGTTTATTTATAAAATCACTTTTAAAAGCTTTATCTTTTAGTTTTTTTTCTTGATAACTATCATAACTATCAAATTTATCCAAAACTTCACCATAATCACTCATCACTCCCCCCTCTCTTCATCTTCGCCAACCTCTCCAGAAGCTCCTTAGCACTATCCGTACCATATTTAGGCTCAAAATCACTCTTTTTATTTTTAGGTTCTTCTTTCACTTCTGTTTCTTCTTTATCGGCAGATATACCGTCCACCACCAAAGGAGTCACAACCTCGTCACTCAACCGACTGTCACGAATATCATCCAAAATACTCTTTATCTCATCTTTCTCCAAAAAGTTTGCATTAGCTACCACAGTTTGAGCAAAATCACTATAGACAAATTGATACTTTTGCAGTTTTAACACCTTCGCCGATGCCTCTTTATTTTCGTGAAAAATCTTCATCGCTTCCATTCCATCACTCAATCTAAAAGAGATTTTGAGAGGGATTTGCCCCATGATGGAGTCATTCATTTTTATCTGTTTGAGAGATTGGGTGGTGAGAATGAGATGTAAGCCGTAGCTTCTACCTGCTTTTATGATGTCTTCTACCAAAGCATTAAAACTAGATGAGTCTTTCCAACCTCCACTAAACATCCGTTGGACTTCGTCTATGATTAATATCTTTCTAGCCATTATATTTTGTGGATTTTTCTTGTTGTACTCATCTATGCTTTTACCATTAAGTATCTTTCCTCTGCTATACATTGCATCTTGAAACTCTTTTAACATCTCAAAAGCAGGTTTAGGGTCTTTATTTTCCAAAAATAGCTTTTTGCAGTTTGGGTGATGTCTAAAAATCATAAATTCAGCCCCAGCAGGTTTGTAGTCCATTAGATAGAGTTCGACCTCTTTGGCTGTGTAGTTTTGGGCGATATTAACAATGATACTATTGAGTAGATTGGTCTTGCCCATACCTGTCATACCTGCGATAAAAGCGTGATAGTTTTGAGACTTCAACCCCATAGAAAAGTTAAGTGTCTCTCGTCCTATAGTCCCTATAGGAATGCTCATGAAGTCTTGTTCATTGTCATTTTGTTGCTCTGCTTCAAAGCTTGTGAGTATATGCTTGACTATCTTCTCTTTGTTATCATTGACATACTCAAACGCATACTCTTCCAAAAGTTCCGAAAACTCAAATAGCTCTTTGGCAAAGTTAAACTGACCATTTATAATATTGATAGAAGATAAGCGTTTTAAAATAGCTTGTGTGGCTTTTGATTTGCTATCTATGATGCTTTCATTACCAAATGCAATCACATAAAACCCTGCTTCATAAAGCGAATCAAAAAAGTTTTTGGTTCGCTTGGCAGAACTCATCTCATCAGGAAAATCCTCTAGGTTTATCAAAAGTAACTGATAGATTTCATTGGCTTGGTGGAGTTGATTGTATTCACTAAGCGTAGGGGTTTCATAGCTCAAAAGCGTGTGTAGTCTCTCATTTTGTAACTCATCCAAAGCATCAAATCTATCTGATGCTCTATTTTTTGAGAAAGAGACAGTATAAAGATTTGCACTTTTAAGTGCAGAGAGTTTCATAAATCTTGGTTTACCAAAATCAAATACATCTACCTCTATCCTACCGATAGGTAACACTTCAAAAAGCTTCAAGGCTACATTTTCTATAAAATTATTGGCTATATCTTCACTATCTCCATCAAATAGCACACAAAACCCACCTTGTCTGCTATCAAGGCAGAGTGGTATAGTGTCGTTGTCATCTATAAGGTCGCCTATGTAGATTCCCCATGGGAATTTTTGCATTTTGGGCATTTATATTCCTCGTATAATACTTACATGTAGGTTCGATTTTATCGAATAGAGCTTAAATATATATCCTACCGATAGAAGCCAATGAGATAATCGGTGTAGCATATCCACCAAACTATCAGCATCATCAAAAACCTCACTCATCTCTCTATCTGAGTAATCAAATAGTAGATTTGAGTGAGATTAATATAGAATCATCTATTTGTATATTTGGTAGAGTTGTTGTTTGTATTTTTAGCTCCTTTTGTTTTATTGTAGGGTATCTTTTAAATTCTATCTCTCGTATAATGTGAATATTTAATGTTACAAAAGGCTATAATAGACTTCTATTTTAAAGTATACCGTGTTTGTAGCTAAATCTTTACTTATTTATTATGTATAATGTATGAATCTTAAGATTCAAAAGGAATTTTATATGAAAATTTTATTAAACTTGATTATTGCTTCTATTGTATTCTCAACCATAGCTATCTCTGAAGAGGATGAAGACCTCGAAGCAAAGGTAACTAAAATAATAGGAACCCAAGGCAAAAAGTTAACAGAAAAGAAATTTGCAGGTTTAAACTTTAGTGTAGGTGTATCTTTGACTGTAAATGCTGATAGTGAGGATAGAATAAAAGATGCTACAGTAGTCAATAATATAGTTCGTGTAACCAAAGAGAACAATTATATTCCACGAGTTATGCTAGAAGCTCACTACTTTTTTAAAGGTGATAAAAATAGTTTTTTTGGTGATGAGATTACAGGAGAATTATTGAGTAGTTTTTCTGCTGAAAACAAGTGGGGAATTGGTCCATTTGTGGCTATTGAGTCATCTGCGGAGAATATTATTAATGCTGTTGCTCTGGGTGTAATGGTAGGTTTCAAAAAAAATAGTGATCAAACTGATACAAGTAGTTGGAATTTTGGTCTAGGTGTAGTTGTAGATCCTAATGTACAAATACTAGGAGAAGGATTATATGCTGACCAACCTTTACCTGTAGGTGAAACAGAGGTAAGATTTATGGAAAAAAGCCAAGTAGGTGTGCTTATCCTAAGCTCTTATAATTTTTAGATATGACAAGTAATCATACGCTATTAATTATAGCTCATGGCAGTCGTAAAGCATCATCAAATGATGAAGTAATTGCTGTAGTATCCAAAGTCAAAGAGAGGCTTAAAGAGAATTATTTTAGTGTAGATGCAGTATTTTTAGAATTAGCTACACCCTCAATAGAAGATGGTATTAAAAGTTCTGTTGCCAAAGGGGCTACTACTATTGTTTTCCTTCCATATTTTTTGTCTGTTGGGAGACATGTTAGCTCTGATATACCAGAGATTATCAAGAACCAACAAGAGCTTTATCCTGATATAACATTTAGAGTACTCCATCATCTAGGAAGTGAAGAGGGTATCCTCTCTCTTTTATCTGATATGGCATTGGAGGGGCTTTAATATAATAGCTTTTGTAAAACAATATTTACCTAAGGTTGTCTTCACACTCTAATTTAATATCCAATAAGTCAAATGATTTATTAAAAGCACTTTTGATAATAGTGGAATTATCTATTAAAATATTTAGATTAAAAATGGTTTGCATAATTATATTTTGTTTAAGACCAAAAATATCATAATCAAAACCAGTTTGACACTTAATAATATTTGATTTCATACTTCACTTTGATATTTTTTAATTTTTTTATAGCAGGTTTATATTTCAATTTAGCTGATTCTTTTAACCAATAAATACCTTCATTTTTTTTATCTTCTAAATATATTTCCTTAGGATAATATTCTCTTAAAAGATATGATGATAATATGAATTGAATTTCTCTATTGCCCTGTTTTGAGGCATATCTTAATAGTTTAATTGATTTATTGGTATCTTGAAGAGAATAATAGTAATAAGTAAATAGTTTCATAGTTGCGTTAGTATCCCCTTGTTTTGCCTTTTTAATATATATTTTTTCATCTTCTGATGATAACCAAAATGCTTCTTTTGTACTAATCTTAAAAGAGATACTAAGAATAAACAGTAATAGGAATAAAACTAATAAATACCTTTTTTTCATATTAGGACCAATGATACTTTAAAATATATTCTAAAAAATTTTCTATAATTATTTGTTGTTCTAAAGTTAAATAGATTGTTATTAAGTTTTTTAATTCTCTATCCGTTTTTAGGCAATCAATCAAATTTTCTACTAACAAATCAGCATTATCAGGATCTTCTATGCAGTAAAGCATAAATGCAGGTAAAAATTTTAAAATAGCTTTAGGTTCCATATATATTAAATGATAATCAAAAATGTTATTTTTATCCTTTAATATACTTTGCCAATTCTTTTTACAATAAAAGTCTAAAATTTCTTGTCTTTCATAATCTTCTGCTAATACATGAAATATAATTTGTCTTTTAGTTAAGTTAAAATCAAATTCTTTAAATATTTCCTTTATTTTATTACTAAGCATAATTTTTTTATCATTTATTGTTTTTATCATAAATTTTTAGTAGAGGTGCTTTACACCTTTATCTTCTGCCATTCGCCTTTGTCAAAGGTTTTCCAGAGCCAGATGGCTTTGACTGTGGTGTCTGCTATCATAGCTAGATAGACAAAAAGGATAGATTCAAAATACCAAGAGAGAATAAAGGCGGGGATGATTCGTACAAACCATAATGAGATAAGGTTGATACGAAGCGTTTGTCTACTTGCTCCTGCTCCTCTAAGAGCTCCTGAGAGTACAAAGTTAAATGCTAGAGGTATTTGAGAGACTCCTACAATGCGTAGATAGAGGCTTGCTTCTTGGATGGTTTTGGCATCATCGGTAAAGAGCCATACTATTTTTTCTGGAATACCAATCATAAAAAATGATATAAAAAACATAAATCCTGAAGTGTACTTGAGTACCAAAAGTACATCTTCTTTGGCTTGATGAGGTTTTTTGGCTCCTAGACCTTGACCCATAAGAGCCATAGCAGCTATAGTAAATCCAATTCCTGGCATAAACGCCAAGCCCTCTACTCGTAATCCTATCTGATACCCAGCTAAAGTTTCTGTGCCATACTCTGCAATAATAAGTGTAAAGAGCATAAACGACCCAAAGGTGAGAGACCGTTCTATAGATGCAGGTATGCCTACTTTGAGAGCCCTTTTGAGTAGAGCTGATGAGTAGTGCCAATAGGGAGAGTAGGGCATTTTGTTTTTGACATAGAGTATTATGTAGACTATAAGCTCTAAGCCATTAACAATAACTGTAGCTATACCAGCCCCTACCACACCCAATGGTGGCATACCAAAGTGACCAAAGATAAGTATATAGTTGAGTATAATATTTAAGAGTATGGAGAGGAGTTTGATATACATAGGGGTTTTGGTCTCTCCACAAGCATGTAACGCAGAGATAAATACCATTTTAATAAATATAAATGGCATCATAATAGTAAGCACTTGCACATACTCACTCCCCAAGGCAATAACTTCAGGAGCGGTATTAAACCATATATAGAGTTTAGCAGATAGAAAATACCATAGAAGAGAGATAGGAAGACTCAAAAAGAGTGCAAAGCGTAAAAGAGTAGAGAGTCCCATACTTGCTCGTTGTATCTGACCTGAGCCTATAAAGCGAGAAAGAAGTGCATTTGTACCTACATGAAGCAGTGTCATTACTGCAAAGACAAGCATTAAAGATTGTAATCCCAACCCCACAGCAGCCACGGCAAAGGCTGATATACGACCAACCATAATAAGGTCAGTAATCACTTGAAGCATATCAAGCAGAGAGTTAATTGCTGCTGGAACAGCCATGTTTAGGATTTTTTTATGTTTTTTTGGAAGGGTTAGAGGCATCTATTATATATTCATAAGTTGTGCTAAAATGGCATAGAGTATAACAATAATCATAAAAGATGAACTACTCATCCAACCTATAGCAGAGAGAGCTTTGCCTTGGTCATACATTTGTTGGCACCTATAGAGAATATAAGGGTATAAAAAGACTGAAAAGAGTGTAGGCAATAAGATTATAGAAGAGACATTTAACTCCTCTACAACCAATTGTGTAGCTACAAAAATAGTATAGATAAAGCCATAAGTTATGAGTAAGAAAAATAACTCTAAGGCTAGAAAGAGTCTTTTAATCTCTTTTATTCTCTTTTGGCTATACATTTACTAAAATATCATTCCATCAACTGGTGAAGATGCTGTAGCAAATGGTCTTTTTGGTATTCTTCCTGCTTCAAAGCTCATTCTTCCTGCGATAACTGCATGTTTCATAGCTTCTGCCATTAGCATTGGATTTTTTGCTTGTGCGATTGCTGTATTTGTAAGTACACCATCGGCTCCAAGTTCCATAGCCACACTTGCGTCACTTGCACAGCCAATACCAGCATCAATAATCATAGGCACAGAGATTGCTTCACGGATAAAGTGAACATTAAATTTATTTTGAATTCCAAGACCACTTCCAATAGGAGATGCCAAAGGCATAATAGCATCTGCACCAGCATCTTCTAATCTTTTTGCCATAATAGGGTCATCACTTGTATATGCCATAATAGTAAAGCCATCTTTTGATAATACTTCACATGCTTTGATAGTCTCTAATACATCAGGATAGAGAGTCTTTGCAGTATCTCCGATAACTTCTAGTTTAATCAAATCAATACCTGTAGCCTCACGAGTGAGTCTAAAGAGAGTAATAGCCTCCTCAGCCGTTACACATCCAGCAGAGTTAGGCAAAAATTTTACGCTTGTGTCTTTGAAGTAGCTCATTAAATTCTCTTCATTAGGGTTTGTGATATTTACCCGTCTTACTGCTACAGTAATAAGCTCACTTCCACTTGCCAAAGTTGCATCAAGAGTGGTTTGGAAACTATCATATTTCCCACTACCTACAATCAGCCTACTGCCTAATTCATATTTTCCAATTTTTAATATTCCGCTCATTTTTTATCCCTCATTATTTGTTTAAAGGGTTATAGCATATCGCTATTTAAAACTTTCTTATATATTATTTATGAAGCCATAGCTCTTGAATTTCTTGAGCATTTGATGGTTTATGATACAAATATCCTTGAATTTCATAACAACCATTTTGAACTAAAAACTCTTTTTGCTCTGCTGTCTCTACACCCTCTGCAATAACTGAAAGATTGAGTCCTTTTGACATAGAGATAATGGTTTTGACAATCTCTGCATCATTGCTATTTGTTGGTAAGTTTTTTACAAAAGCTTGGTCTATTTTGAGTTTATTAATAGGAAGTTTTGTAAGATAAGAGAGTGATGAGTAGCCTGTTCCAAAATCATCTATAGCTATTTGTATCCCTAGATTATTGAGTATCTGAAGTGTATTGATAGCTTTGAGAGGATTTCTCATAATCTGTCCCTCTGTTATTTCAAAGTTAATCCAAGAGGAGTTGGCTTTACTCTGTGCTATTATTTCTTGGACTCTTTGTATAAAATCATTTTGTTCTAATCGTAGGGGTGAGAGATTCAAAGAGATTATACCAGGGTTTAATCCCTCTTTATACCATCTTCTAAATTGGGCTAATGCTTGTGACATTGCCCACTCATCAAGTTGTACAATAAAACCAGTCTCTTCAGCCAATGGGATAAATTTAGCAGGTGATATAATTCCCATTTTAGGATGATGCCATCGCAAAAGAACTTCCATACCAAGGAGTTTGTCATCTCTTGCATCTATTTGAGCCTGATAATATACATGCATCTGATTTTTCTTTAAAGATTGGCGTAGTTGTGTCTCTAGTGTAACTCGCTCTAATGCTTTTTTGGTCATATCTTCTGTATAAAATTGATAATTATTTCTTCCACTTTTTTTGGCTTTGTACATGGCTGCATCTGCATTTTTGAGAAGTATTTCAGACTCCACACCATCATTAGGATAGACAGAGATACCAATGCTTATGGTAAGGTAGAGTTGGTGATGTTCTATTATAAAAGGTTTTTTTAGAGCAGTCATTATAGTTTGTATTGTTTTTGTAATCGTATCAATAGTATCAATATTATTTAAAATAATTGTAAACTCATCTCCTCCTTGCCGTGCTACTGTGTCATCAACTGGAATGCTCTCTTTGAATCTATGTGCCACTAACTGAAGAAGTAAATCTCCAATACTATGTCCTAGAGAGTCATTAATCTCTTTGAAGTGGTCTAAATCTATAAATAAGATAGCCATACGACTATGAGTCTGTTTTATATTTTTGATAATTTGACTAATCCTACTCTTAAAGAGCATTCTATTTGGAAGGTTGGTGAGTGAGTCATGCTCTGCTTGGTGTTGTAATCTCTTTTGGGCTTTTTTAAGGTCAGTAATATCCATTCCTGAACTCAAAAGTCCAATACAATTTTGATTTTCATCAAAGAGTAGAGAGTTATAGAAGTTGAAGAGTATCTTTTGACCACTTTTACTAATAAGATAGTGTTCAACAGCCTCTTTTGGTAGTTGATCCATAGTAATAAGCGTACCAAAAAAAGATTCTATATTAGAGGCTATCTCTGGAGGTAAAATAGCTTGCTTAAACCAATTTTTCCCTAATAACTCCTCCTCTTTATAGCCTAATAGCTCTTCTCCTTTACGGTTAAGCATTGTAACTCTTGCTTTGGTATCAAGGGCTACAAGGAGAACATCTACAGTATCTAAATAGAGTTCCCCTTTGTCTCGTTCTCTCTTATATGCCTCTTGAATTTTGATAAGTTCCGTAAGGTCTACATGAGTACCAACCATTCTT
>Ga0193965_1000618_pt1 | contig 10844 bp, 11 predicted proteins | sample FB_8_MG_FD_140330 | JGI IMG/M metagenome (GOLD analysis project Ga0193965, IMG submission 140330) | Microbial mat bacterial communities from the Broadkill River, Lewes, Delaware, United States - FB_8_MG | ecosystem: Environmental > Aquatic > Freshwater > River > Microbial mats | place: USA... | reverse complement strand
GTATATTGATATATAATTTACTAATACATATATTTTATACAAAGGTTTTTTATGAATAACTACGAAGTAGTATCCTTAAAAGAGAATGCAAAAGATATAAAAATTTTGTATGTAGCTAATCATGCGGGAACGAGACTAAAGTTTTCTAGATTATTAAAAGAGTATTTTTATAATGTAACTGTAGTTGCTTATCCTGATTATGCTATTCAACTGTTTTTGAGTGGCTATTTCGACCTTATTGTTACCGATGCTAATCTTCCTGATATGGATGTAACTACAATGTGTAAAAAGATAAAAAACATAGCTCCTAGAAAACCAATAGTGATAATTTCTCATGATACAAACTCTGATACTTTAGTTGAACTCATAAATATTGGGATAGAAGGTTTTATAAAAACACCTTGTGAAAAAGATGCAATTGTAACTATTCTTTCTAAAGTTATTTTAGGTATTAGTGACATGAAAATACTTTACAATGTGTTAGATCAATTACAAGAAAATTGTACTTATAAAAATTTAGAAACACAGAGTAGAAATACTCAAGATGAAAAACTACTAGATAATAATAATCTCAATTTATTACTGTATCATTACGATCATATCTCAGCTAAAGATTTTGTAGAGATATATCCAAAAGATTTAGTAATTATTGGAGATAAACTACTCTCAATTATTGAAGATATTGACCTCTACATCAACCAGTTTATAAATCAAAATAGTAGAGAAAGTGTATTAAATATAATACAAGAGCTTGAAGATTTCTCAAATGAAGTTGAAGAGATACAAGATTTGTCTAATATATCTATGGCTGTACAAAAAATTGCTATGCTTTTTGCAACATTAGATTATTCAAAATCTTATGAAAAATACTATGATGTGATTTTACTCATATCTGGAGAGTTAATGCAGTGGTGTGAAAATATTTTTATAAACCAAAGTGCAAAAGATATTCACTATTTAGATAAATCATTGTTAGCAGATGCTTTAATGCTAGAGAATCTTTTCAAAGGTTCAGATAATGCACAAAGTGATGAAAATAGTTTAGAGTTTTTTTAGAAAGTATAAAGGTAAATTTTAATGAAAAGTGATGTGTTAATTATAGGAGCTGGTGGGGCTGGATTGGTTGCTGCTTTAAATGCTCATAAATCTGGTGCGAAAGTGAAGATACTTACAAAAGAATACCCAACTCGCTCACAAACTTGTATGGCTCAGGGTGGGATAAATGCTGCTCTTGGTAATGCTGGTGATGATAGTGTAGAATCTCATATAACAAATACGCTCAAATCTGCTCATGGCATTGCTAATGAAGAAGCGATTCGTCTTTTATGTAGCGAAGCACCATCAGCTGTGGAGTGGTTAGATTCTATAGGGGTTTGTTTCTCCCGTACAGAGGATTCTAAGATTGCTCAAAGAACATTAGGTGGAGCATCTGCAAGTCGAGCTTGTTATGCTCAGGATTATACAGGCTTGAAGATTCTTCATACCCTTTATGATAGATGTATGGCAGAGGGGATTGAGATTCTATCTGAGAAGTATTTACTTGATATTCTTGTAGAAGATGAGAAAGCTTGTGGTGTGAGTGTTTTAGATATTCGCTCTGGAGAGATTGAAGTTTATGAGAGTAAGTCTGTAGTGATTGCCACTGGTGGTTATAGCAGAATCTATGATAAACACACAACAAACTCTAGTGCAACTACTGGTGATGGAATCGTATCAGCACTTAGAGCAGGGGCTAGAGTGAGTGATATGGAGTTTGTACAGTTTCATCCAACAGCACTTAAAAATTCATCGATTCTTATCTCAGAATCTGCAAGAGGTGCTGGTGGGCATCTTCTTAACTCAAAGGGTGAAAGATTTGTGAATGAGCTTTTACCCCGTGATGAGGTCGCAAGAGCTATTCACAATGAGATGCAAAAGGGTGAAGATATATTCTTAGATATTCGCCATTTGGGTGAGGAGTTTATAGATAAAGAGTTACCTCAAGAGAGAAAACTAGCTAAACTTTATGAAAATATTGACCCTGTTTCTCAGCTAATTCCAATCAAACCAGTAGCCCACTATACAATGGGTGGAATCGAGGTTGATGAGAACTCATCTACAGTAGTAAAAGGTTTATATGCTGTTGGTGAGTGTGCAAATCATAGAGTGCATGGAGCTAATCGTTTGGGTGGAAACTCCCTTTTAGAACTTATAGTTTTTGGAAAACAAGCGGGTGAAAACTCTGCAAAGTATGCTTTAAGTGTTACTGAAAATTCCCACGCGGAGCATGGGAACCAAATGCTTGAATCTACAAATAATAATCCCGATATAGACTTTTATAAGATTAGAGAAGAGTTGGGCGATATTTTTTATAAACGAGTTGGAATCTCACGAGAGAAACAAAGCTTAGAATCTACACTAGAAAAAGTTCAAGAGTATATAAGTCTTATTCCAAAAATGGGTGCAAACGATGATTCTAAAATCTATAACACTAACTTCATTGAGTTTTTAGAATTTAAGAATATGTTGGAGCTAAGTAGATATATTTTAATCTCAGCAATAACAAGAGATGAGAGCCGTGGTGCTCACTATAGAGCTGATTTTCCAAATGAAGATGAGAAGTTTAAGATGCACACAATTATATGTAGAGATGGGGTGATTTATGAAAATTAAAATACAAAGAGAATCGATTGTAGAGTATGAGATTGATGCAGAAGATTCTACACTTTTAGCTGTTTTAAACAAGATAAAAACAACTCAAGATTCTACCCTAACATTTTCTAGTGGTTGTAGAAGTAGTGTGTGTGGAAGCTGTTCTATGCGTGTGAATGGTAGAGAGGTTTTAGCGTGTTCTTATAAGGTACAAGATGGTGATTTTATAGAACCACTCAAAAATATGCCTGTGATTCGTGACCTTGTTGTTGATATGGACAAAGCTTATAGTTTTAATACAAAAGCTTCAGCGTGGCTCAACCCACTTTCTCCTACTCCATCTATAACAGAACAAAACTCACAAACAAACGAGATTCAAAGTGATTGTATCTTGTGTGGTTCTTGTTATAGTGCTTGCCCTGTTTATGCCGTTAATAGCCAGTTTATAGGACCATTTTCACTAACAAGAGTTTGGAAATATGTGAGTGATGCTAGAGAGAGTGATTCAAAAGAAAAAATCGATACTATTCAGACTAATGGCGTTTGGGATTGTACCTTGTGTAATGAGTGTACAATGGTTTGCCCTCAAAGTATCTCATCAAAATCAGACATAGAAAAACTTCGCTCAAAATCAGCAATGGCAGGATATAGTGACCCTAGTTTTGCATCATTTGGTGGTGGATTTGGGTTTCTCACAGAGGCTCACGGAGCAGATGGAAGTCCGAGTTTTTAATATTTTTTATTTAATGCTAAGAGGTCTCAAACAATGGACCTCTTATTTAAATATTAGCACTTCTTAACATCATTATCAAAACTAACTTTTCCATACCCTTGAAGTTTGCTCTTTGCACATATCAAAACACCCTTTAAAATATCTACTTGCAACATAGCAGTTTCTATCTCTTTAAAATATTCTATACTTTAGCAATATGTACCTCTTCATCTCCTACTAAGAATCTAATAATAACATTTGTATCAAGAAGATAAACCATACTTATCTCCCATAGATTCCTCTTTTATTTCATCAATACTTAGTTCTGTTGTTTTGATTCTATCTTTATATTTACCTGCTAAATTATTTATAACACTTTGATTATGAACCGGATAAACCATTGCCAATATCTGTTTTTTTCTTTTATCTACTATCTGAATCACTTCTGTAAGGTTTGTAAAAATAGAGGTATTTTTTTGAATTTCACCGATTCCAATACTAAGCATAATATTTTCCTTATATATAAACTGTCTTTATTATATATAAATAGATTTTTTTGTCAATTTTGAGACAACTCATACTTGAGTTTGTATTTAATTCCCCTTGTTCGTAAGCTCCAGTTTTGGAATTTAGATATTATGTAGGTATTCCAATCGAGGACAATAGGAACGAGGAAAGTTATAAAAATTGGAGATGTTACTCCTGAGGTGTAATTTCTTAAAAAACATGCTAAAATAAAACTAAAATAATATGTAATATGGAGCCATCATAAATCAACTTCCAGAAAGAATTATTCATCATGGAACAACGCTCGAACTTTATATAGGGCAAGAATCTATAAGAGAAATAAAAATACAATCAATAGATGATATTCATAAATTTTATCCTTTTGAAGAGTTAAGTTCTTTTAGAGGACAATCCGATTCAAGATGGAATTTGACTTCTAGTTTAGAAAGAAACGCTATTAATATTAGTAAAAAAAATCTTGAAAGAATGGTTTTCAATATTTATGGTAAATTAAATAATAAAAAGGTGTTAAATTTTGATGATCATGCAGATATGCAACACTATGGAGCACCTACTAGACTTTTAGATTTTACTAGCTCAATTGATGTTGCTTTGTATTTTGCCTCATCTGATAATATATCTAGTGATGGTGCAGTATACTGTTTAAAAAATATTGTGTATAGTTATCAGTCAATACAACTAGAAGATATACTTAAAGAACATGGCATTGATGTGTCAGTAAAACAAAATATTGATAAAAGTAAACTTTTAAGTAGATTTTCTCATCAAGAACAAAAAAATTACAGAGTAAAGGCACAGAAAGGATATTTTATTTATACAAAATCACCAGAATATACTTTTGAAGAATCATTATCATATACACTTGGAGGTTTAGACTTAAATTATTTAAATAGTAATGGTGAGCTTTTTGAACATATTTTGAAAAAATCAACTTTAGTCAAAGTATTGATACCATCATCATTAAAAAAAGAAATTTTAGAATATTTAGATTCAAAAAACATTAATAAAGAGACTATTTACCCTGATTTAGAAGATAGTTTTTTAATAAAAATTAAACCTGTTATTGAATATATTAAATATAATGTTGCTAAATTCAACTTTAACAATCAAAATACTTAAGAAAAAGTTAAACTTTTTTTCGTTCCTATCGCTATACTTAGGAATACCTATAAAAGAAAATAAACACGAAGAAAGCTTAGAATCAGATGATAATACTCTACCAAATCTTAGCAAAATCAAATGTAAGATTTTTCTCACACCCATCTATCTCAAACTCTACCACTTCATCACTTGCATCTATTAATTTTATATATTTACCATCTTTTAGCTGATACACTTTTGCAATAGATTCTTTAGGGTCAACTATGATGTAGTAAGTAACTCCCTCTCTCTCATAAAGGTCATACTTTAAACCTTTATCTTTTTTTGCAGTTGATTTTGAGAGAATTTCAAAAATTATTTTTGGGGCTTTTGTTATGTAGGCTTCATTTTTGGGTGTGTGACATATTACAGAGTTGTCAGGTTGCACAATTGTTTCATTTGAAATTTTCCAATCTACTGGTAATAAAGATTGGCATTTTTTACAATTTTCTACTGCTTCACCAAGGTATCTAGCAATTTTTGCACTAATATTTTGATGTTTAATCATAGGAGCTGGTGACATCGCATAAGCAACACCGTAAATCAACTCCCAGTTATCTTCCCATTTTAGATATTCTTCATAAGTATATGTTGGTAAATCTTCTAATTTTAAAACACCCATAAAATCCCTTTATATTTTCTAGATTATAGCATATTAAGATTTGCATCTTTTTGATAACTCAAATAACTCCTGTTATAGATATGTTATAATAACCAAACAAATAGTTATAAAAAGGGTTATAGATGGCAAAAGAACACTCATTTGATATTACGGCAAAGATTGATATGCAAAATTTCAAAAATGCTATAAATTTAGTAGATAGAGAAGTTGCAAACCGTTATGATTTTAAGGGTACAACATACGAAGTTACATTTAATGAAAAAGCTAAAACTCTGGTTTTAATCGCTTCTAGTGATAATAAACTTGATGCTCTAAAAGATATTGTTATTGCAAAATTTTTAAAACAAAACCTCTCTTCTAAAGTTCTTGAAGAGTTAAAAGTTGAAGATTCTTCTGGTGGTAATAGAAAAATGACTTTTAAAGTTGTTGATTATATAGAATCTAAAGAAGCTAAAAAAATCACAGCAGAGATTAAAAAAATGAAACTCAAAGTAAATGCTCAGATAGAGGGTGATTCTATCCGTGTAAAAGGTGCTAAACTTGATGATCTGCAAAAGGTTATGAAGATGGTTCGTGAAGCTGAATGGGATGCTCCTCTTGTTTTTGAGAACATGAGATAGTGACTTATTGAAATGGCTAACATGACCATACCAGAGGCTGCTGAGTATTTTGGTATATCTAAAGAGGCGATTCACAATAGAATCAGAAGAGGCTCTTTAGGTGTAACTATTGTTGAGGGTGTTAAGTTTGTAGAGATTGATGAAAATACACAAAAATCAAACTCTACAAAACCACAGCCAAGAAAAAGCACAATACAGAATGTAGATGAGAGATATTACAAACTTCTCGAGGAGCAAAATGCTCAACTTCAAGCAAAGGTTGAAAAGCTTGAAAATGAAACTCAAAATTTGCGTGACCAAAAAGAGCAGATGCTAATAGAAGAGCGTGCAAGAATAGAGAAAATTTACCAAGAAAAAGATGAACAACTCAAAAATATTTTTGGAACTATCTCATCTCAGTTTATGCTAAAAACACCAGATATTCAAACAGTAGTGCCTCAAAGAGTGGAGCCAGAGAGTGAAGTGTTAGAAGCTGAGATAGAGGTAGATGATAAAAAAGCTACAAGTGCTAATGTTATCTCTTTAAAAAAGTATTTTAAAACAAATAAAATTTCAGATAAAAAAAGTGAAAAAATAGTTGCAAAATTTAGTAAAATTGCTAAAAAAGATAAAAGAATCATCACAATAGGTAAGAAGTTTTATATCAATTTAGATAAATATGATTATAAAGATTTACTTCCTACTAAGAAAAAAAAGTAGCTATTTATCAACTCTAAACCATCCAGCGATTGAGAATCTTTTTTTCTTTGCTGGAAGAACTTCATGTGGAAATTTATCACTTAAAAATACAACTAAAGTGTTCGATTTTGGAATCACAGTAGTTAAGAGTTTATCATCCTCATCATATACTAAAAGCTCCCCACCATCAGTTTTATTCCACTCTTTGTTGAGATAAAACACTGTTGTAACTACACGATTTTTGGAGTTTTTAAATGAATCTAAATGTTTTTCATAAAAATCACCCTCATCATAAATGGCAAAATGAGATTCATAATAAGAAAGTCCCAAATATAGATTTCTGTTAAGATAATTTTGTAACCCTTTTGTAAACTTCAAAAACTCACTTTGAATCTCGTTATCATCCTCTAACCAATGAATCTTATCTCTTCTTCTATTGTTATCAAGATGCAAATCTCCTGCACCTGAGATTCCAGCTTTTTTAAAATCTTTTTCCTCTTTTGCAAATGCTAAAAGTTTATTTGGAAGTTTCTCTGAAAATGTATTTTCTATAATTATATAGCCATTATCTACAAGTGAATCACATATATTTGAATAGAGTTTTTCGTACATTTAAAGCCTTTCGTTTTATCTTGATTTCGGGGGTATTTTTTATGAAAACGATTTTAGCATAAAGTAATTTTAGCTATCATTACCTATCAAAATAAAAGATCTCAATAAGAATGAAAAAACAAGTTAATGTAACTAAATTTGAAAACCCACATACAAAACTTCTACAATGGTACGAGATTCACGGTAGGCACGATTTACCTTGGCGAAATACTGATGACATTTATCATATCTACCTGAGTGAGATAATGCTCCAACAAACACAAGTTTCTCGTGTTTGTGCAGAGTATTATCCACAGTTTTTAGCTAAGTTTCCTACGATTGAATCACTTGGAGATTCTCCACTTGATGATGTTTTGGCATCTTGGAGTGGGCTTGGTTATTACTCTCGTGCTAGAAATCTTCATAAAACAGCTCAGATTGCTTCATCTGGTCTTCCATCGACTCAAAAAGAGCTTATCAAACTTCCTGGTATTGGTCAATATACAGCAAGTGCAATTTGTAGTTTTGGACATCATCAAAATATCCCTGTTGTTGATACCAACATAGCACGGGTTATAAAGAGATTCTTTGCACTTTTGAATCTTAGAGATGCTAAAATTTGGGAGTATGCAACTAGCTTTGTCAACTCAAAAAATCCTCGAAGTCATAATCTTGCACTTATGGATTTAGGTTCACTTATCTGTTTGCCTAAGAATCCAAAATGTGAAGAGTGTCCATTTATTACAGAGTGTTTAGGCAAAAATGAGCCTGAACTCTATACAAAAGTAAAGAAAAAAGAGTATGAATCATTAGAACTTTTTTATGGTATTTATATACAAAAGAATCAAATAGCACTACAAGTCTCAAGAAAAAAAATGTACAAAGATATGCTTGTTCTTCCCGAAGTGGAACCAATAGATGAGAACTTTCTTGGTACTTTTAAACACGCTTATACAAAGTATCGTTTGAGTGTGAATCTTTATAAAATAGAGGAGTTAGAGGATGAGGTTGTTTGGGTTGATATAGATGATTTAGATAATGCACCCATCTCTTCATTGACAAAAAAAGCGCAGAAGTTTTTTAAATAGCAGGGATTTCCTGCTATTTAATTAGATTGGTAAAACACGAATATCTTTAGAAAGTTTCTCTTTAAGAGTTGATTCTATCGCATAAAGTGTACCAGTTGCAGATGATGCACAACCATTACAAGCACCTAAGTAACGGATATAGATATCGATTCCAGCATCACCTTTTTTGATGTCGATAACTTCCATATCTCCACCATCCATGATTAAAAACTGACGAACATTTTCATCAATTACAGCATCAACAGCTTTAATTTGTTGTACGAGAGTCATATTTGCAAAATCACCATCAGCCCCAGCATCAGCAGCAGCTTTCATTTTTGCTTCATCCATCTCTTTTCTAGTATCAGCTAAAATATCTACTAAATAGTAATCTTTTGCTTCATGACCACCCGGTTTGATACAAGATTTACAAAATCCACCAGCTTTTGTGTAGTCAATAATCTCTTCAACTGATTTAAGGTCATTGAGTTTAATAACCTCTTGAAGTGTAGTAAGAGAAACTCTTGCACATTCACAAACAATAATCTCCTCTTCAAAACTCTCAGCATCAACACCCATATACATACCAGCTGCTTTTTTGATAACATCATAAGCCATAACTGAACAGTGCATTTTTTGAGGTGGAACTGCTGGAGTATCTGGGTCATCACGAAGAGCCATCTCAACATCAATATTTGTGATTTTAACAGCTTCTTGAACTGTTTTACCAATACAAAGCTCTGTCATAACATCAGAAGATGCGATAGCTGTACCACAACCAAAAGATTTAAATTTTGAGTTGATAATTTTATCTGTTGCTGGGTCAATCTCCCAATATAGGCGAACTGCATCACCACAAGATTCTGCACCAAAATCAGCAACGATGAGTTTGTTTCCTCTTTTTTCAACTTCACCTTGAAATAATTCACCTTGGTGTTGAGGATTATTCATAAGAGTTGTAACTTTATTTGAATATGCGTCCCATAAAGATTCGCCTAACATATCAGCCTTAGCCATTGTATCTCCTTTTAAATCTCGTTCCCATGTTTTGCGTGGGAATGAATAATATTTTTAATTTATTTATTATCTATATGTATTCCCACACATAGCATGGGAACGAAAAATTGCCTAAGCGATTAATGGTGATGAAGCTCACACTCTTTAACTTCTCCACCCTCTGTTGGTTGCTGTTTTGCAAAAGAGCTAGATATCATTCTTAATCTTGCAACTGCTTCTTTAAAATGTGCAATTGTGTAATCTATCTCTTCATTTGTAGTAAAACGGCTAAGGCTTAAACGGATTCCAGTATGAGCTAGTTCATTGTCTGCACCAATAGCAAGCATTACTGTATTAGCTTCTAGGTCTGCACTTGCACACGCTGAACCAGTAGATGCACCAATTGCACCATTATTTAAGTCCCAAAGCATACCCTCACCCTCAACACCTCTAATAGAGATAAGAATAGTGTTTGGAGTACGATTTTTTCTATCACCTACAACAAAAGTCTCATCTAGTTCTAAAAGAGCATCTTCTAAACGGTTACGCTTTGCACTAATAGTTGCCATTGTAGCTTGAATGTTTGTAGTTGCTAATTCAATAGCTTTACCCATACCAACAATATAAGGAACATTAAGTGTACCAGAACGGCGTCCACCCATATGTTCACCACCATGTAAAAGTGGAGTTAAGGCTTGAGAATTTCTAATAAATAAAGCACCGATTCCTTTAGGACCATGAAATTTATGAGCAGACATCGATACAAAATCAACATGAACCTCTTGTAAATCTACTGGTATTTTACCAACAGCTTGAACAGCATCTGAATGAAAAAGAACACCTTTTTCTTTACAAATTTCACCAATTTCACCAATAGGAAAAATAGAACCTGTCTCATTTGAAGCCCACATAACAGAAACTAAAGCAGTTTTCTCAGTAATGAAACTTTTTACAGTATGTGCTTCAACAACACCATCTTCATTTACTGGTAAATAAGTAACTTTAACACCTTGATCTTCTAGCCATTTACAAGTAGCTAAAATAGATGGATGTTCCACTTCTGTAGTAACTATATGATTCTTATCGCTATGAATTATATGGTCTGTATATACTGATTTTAAAACCCAGTTATTTGATTCAGTTGCACATGAAGTAAAAACTATATCATCGTTATCACTAGCGTTTAGGGCAGTATAAACTTGGTCAATTGCTTTACTTAATGCTGGATGTGATTGTGTACCAAATTTGTGAAGTGAGTT
>Ga0193965_1000615_pt1 | contig 10865 bp, 7 predicted proteins | sample FB_8_MG_FD_140330 | JGI IMG/M metagenome (GOLD analysis project Ga0193965, IMG submission 140330) | Microbial mat bacterial communities from the Broadkill River, Lewes, Delaware, United States - FB_8_MG | ecosystem: Environmental > Aquatic > Freshwater > River > Microbial mats | place: USA... | reverse complement strand
TAATATCAGCAGTATCTTGCGGAAAATATGAAGGCTCAATTGTAGCACCCCAATGCAGCTCTCCACTGTTTGGTTTCATCTCCTCCATAAGGATCTTCATAAGTGTAGTTTTACCAACACCATTACCACCAATAAGTGCAATTTTTTCATCTGGAACAACTTTGAAACTTATGTCGTTTAAAACTGCATTATCACCATAAGAGTGAGTAATGTTCATTACATTAAGTGCTTCATCACCCATAACACGTTTTGCTTTAAAAACTATACTTGGGTCACGGCGTGAAGATGGTTTGATGTCATCAATTACAAGTTTATCAAGTTGTTTTTGACGTGATGTTGCTTGTTTTGCTTTTGAAGCATTTGCAGAGAAACGACGAACGAAAGCTTCGAGTTGCTCTTTCTCTTTCTCTTTTTTTGCATTGTCAAGTTCCATCTGTTTTGCCATAACATTCGCAGCGATATACCAATCATCATAGTTACCAGTAAATTCACGAATTTTTTGGTAATCCACATCAAGTATATTTGTAACTACTGCATTTAAAAAGTGTCTATCGTGAGAGATTACAACCATAGTCCCTTCGTGACGTTGTAACTCATGCTCTAACCAGCTAATAGTTTCAATGTCAAGGTTATTCGTAGGCTCATCAAGGAATAAAACATCTGGTTTAGGGTATAGAACTTGAGCAAGTAAAACTTTGAATTTATCAGCACTATCAAGTGTACTCATTAACTCTTGATGTTGGTCTGCTGGGATTCCAACATTTTCTAGAATTTTCCCTATGTTTACATCATACTCATAAGTTGGATCCTCTTCCACAGAGATAGTTTCAAGCTCCGCTAAACGGTTATTTGTAGCCTCATCTTCAAAGTCGCCATTCGTATAAAGATCTTCTTTTTCTTTAATGGCGTCATATAAACGTTTATTACCATAAAGAACTGCATCAGCGATAGTAAAATCTTCAAAAGCGTATTGATTTTGTCCTAAAACTCCAACTTTATTCGCTTTTGGAATAATTACTTCACCCTCATACTCATTAATTTGACCAGAGAGAATTTTTAAAAAAGTTGTTTTACCAGCACCATTTGCACCGATAAGACCGTAACGCTTGTGACGGTCAAGTTTTAGATTTATATCTTGAAATAAAACTCTATTTCCATAACGCATAATTAGATTTTGAACTGTTACCATTGTGATTAGCCTATATAATATTTTTCGCGATTATATCCAAGTCTTGTTTAAACTTTGATTGTATTGTAGAAGGATTATGTTTTATACTCCTCTAAAATAGTATTTAGATCTGTTGTCATTTGTGTTAATTCTGAAGATGAATTAGCGATATCTGCAATACTTTTTTTATTATCATTAGAGATTGTTTCAATGGTTGATACTTTTTGAATCATTGTAGCTATTGTCTTTGAATTTTCAATGTATCCATTTACCGTTTCGTCTACTTGGGCAATCGATGTTTCAATAGACTCTACACTGCTATTTATTTCATTTTCTGTTTCACTTGCACGAGTAGAGAGTTTTTCTATCTCTTTTGCATTTGTGGACATATTTTCACTCGCATCATTGACTGATTGAACAATGAGGCTAATAGTTGTATTGATCTCAGCTAAAGATTTTTGTGTTCTCTCCGCAAGTTTTCTCACTTCATCAGCTACAACAGCAAATCCACGACCATGTTCACCCGCACGAGCCGCTTCGATAGCAGCATTTAAGGCTAATAAATTTGTTTGATCTGCAATATCTGAGATAACACTGAGTACATTTTGAACCTGTGTTGCATCGGAACTAAGCTGTTCTAGTTTATGAGAAAGTTCTAGCTCATCTTCAGATCTTTCTTGAACTTCATTTGCCAAAGAGACTATTCTAGTGTTGGCATTTTTAAGTAATTGACCAGCTAGATCAATATTTTCTTTTGTTGATTTTGCTTGTTCAATTGAAGTAGCTAAAATGTTTTGAAGTTCTCGTCCATCATCTGAAACTTCATGAACTATGGCTCTTTCAGCTTTTGCTTTTTCTTCCATATTTATTGATGCTTCTGAGAGTCTTAGGGCAATTTTTTTGTTTTGTGATGATGAATCTTTTGCTTGTGCTACAGTTTTTCGAACTTTCTCGATAAACTCGTTTATATTGTTGGCTACTTCAGATATCTCATCGCCTTTAGGAACACTTACTTGATTAGTTAGGTCACCTTCACCTTTTGCAAGATTGTAAGTAGCGTCTTGAAGTGTTTTCAGCTTAGAGATAATTACTTTTTGTATAGCAAAAAGTGATAGTAAAACAATTAAAATAATAAATCCAATACTCCAAAAAAGAAGAGTGTTAGATTTTTCACGGCTCTCTTGTAAAGCTTCTTCTTTATCCATTTTCACTACAATTGCCCACTTTTTATCATAAATATCAATAGGAGAAAAAGATGAAATAACTTCTCTTTGTTTATAGTCAAGAGTTTCAATCGTCTTATTATTACCTTGTTGTGCAGACAAGGTAGACTCTGTATTGATTTTAAAAAATCCAACACTTGTCTGATTTAGCTGTGTTTTTTTATCTTGTAACTCTTTCATAAATCTACTATTACTTCTCATAGATGAATCTGCAGCAACTAAAAAAGCTTCCCCGCTACTGCCAAGACCAACTTCATCATATCGATTACTAAAATTCATTATCTCATTGAGTTTTTCCATAGGAAATTGAAATATTATGCTTCCTTCATAGTCTTTGTTAAAATATAGAGGCATAGCTAAAAAAGCAACTTTTTTATTTAAGCTTGGTTCATAAAATGATAGGTCTTCAAATGTAGCCATTCCTCTTTCTAGTTTGGAACTTCTTTGAAAAATTCTAGATAAACCGCTGTCTGCATATGGACCTTTAAGGAGGTTTGTTCCAAAATCTGTATTTTTATTAGCACTATAGATAATATCACCACCTGGATTTACTATATAGATATCTTCTTGGTTAAAATCTGCAAAAATTGTTTTATAAGCCATATGTTCTTGAATGTGACTTTCAGAGTAGGGGTCTTTGAAGTTAGGATTCATAATGTAGTTTCCCTTATCTTCGTAACTATTTGGATTTTGTACAAGATAAAGATATTGTGCTATAAGACCTGCATCGGTTTTAGGAAGATACTCTTCCAGTGATCTCTTTTGAGGGGATCCTTCATTTGAGTAATTTACAAGTGGTAAAAATTTTTTTTCATAGTATTCTAAAAGAGCTTTTTTTACATCCTCTTTGTCCAAGTCTATCTCTTCAAAAGACTCAAAACCTTCATCCATAGCCCATAAAAAGCGAATCGTTTCATTTGTAGATGCTCTTGTAGACATAATGTAGCGGATATGAGAGAAATAATCTTGAACATGTTGCATCTTACTGAGTTTTATTGAACTCATTTGTTGTACTCTTGTTTTAAGAATTTCATCTTCTGCATTTTTGGCAGCTGAGAAAGCAACCCCTAAACCAAGCATAAGTAATATTACAACAAAGAAAATAGTAATTCGAAATTTAATACTCTTGGTGTTCATATAAGTTCCTGGATGTGATATAAATTTTTATAATAATAACATATTTTGTACAGATTACAAATAGTATTATCTACCTGTGTATAATTGTCTTGGACGGGCTATTTTCATTGTTTTGTCTTTTTTAAATTCTATCCATTGTGTAATCCAACCAACAGTTCTTCCTATCACAAATATAGGAGTAAACATAGATTTTGGAATCCCTAAAGCTGTTAAAATTACACCTGAATAAAAATCAATATTTGGGTATAAATTTCTGCTAATGAAATACTCATCCTTGAGAGCTATCTCTTCAATTCTTTGAGCAATCTCCATTAAATGAGAATCTAGATCTAACTCATTTTTTAATTGATCTTGTAAACCTTTAAGTATTTTCGCACGGGGGTCAAAGTTTTTATAGACGCGATGACCAAAACCCATAAGTCTAAAATCATCATTAGGATCTTTCGCACGTGCTATAAAAGCATCTACATTCTCGACACTTCCTATCATCTCAAGCTGAGCTATTACAGATTCATTCGCTCCCCCATGAGCTCTTCCCCATAAGGCTGAGATTCCAGAACTGATAGCTACATATGGGTGTGCTCCAGTTGATGCCACTCCTCTAACAGTTGTAGTTGAAGCATTTTGTTCATGGTCTGCATGAAGTGTAAAAATTGTATCTAGAGCTTTAACTTCTATATCTTTTATCTTATTTTCACCATCTATCCCTCTGTGCATTTTTCCACCTGGATAAGCACGTATCATATACAAGAAGTTTTCAGTAAAACTTCTGTCTATATCTGGATGGATAAAAGGTGCACCTATGGAGTGTCTGTAAGAAAATGCAGCTAGTGTTGGAATCTTTGAAATGATTCTTCGAGCCATCTCTTGGTAACCCTCTTCGTTTGATATCTCAAGATGGTCATAGTAAAATGTTGAGAGTGCTGCAGTTGCAGCTGAAAGAGTGGCCATAGGGTGTGCAGCTGCGGGAAAAGCTGCAAAAAGATGTCTTAAGTTTTCATGAACTAAAGAGCGGTGACGTAACTCTAAGTCAAATTCCTTGAGCTCTTTTTCATTTGGGAGTTCAGAATTCAGAAGAAGATAGCAAGTCTCAAGGTAGCTATGTTCACTTGCAAGTTTTTCTATTTGAATACCGCGGTATCTCAGCTCCCCTTTAGGACCATCTATAAAGGTGATTTCTGATTTACAACTAGCAGTTGAAGTGAAACCGTTATCAAAAGTAAACATCCCTGTTTGGGAGTAAAAAGAGGATATATCTACAACATCAGGACCACGTGTTGCATTTAAAATATCAAATTCATAAGTTTTGTTTGTTCTATTGTCCGTCATAGAAATAGTTGCTTTCATAGTAAATTCCTTTTGAAATTATATGTGAAACTATTTTATGACTTTATTACTTATTCTTATGTTAACTTTTAAATCTAAATTTTTAGTAAGGTGTTGGTTCAACTAACTCACGATTGAATTTTTTCTCTTTAAATTTGGCTCCTAAAAATTCACAGGCAAGTTTTGCATCTGTGTAAGCATTTCCTAAACAACTTGTAGCTCCTGGTGATGGCGTCATATTAAATACAATACCCTCTCCCGTAGTGATTTTTGCTTCTCCCAAAAAGAGTTTTTTTGCTTTTTTATCTATCACTTGTGGGCGAAGACCACCGACACCCTCTGCAAATTCTATATCATCTTCAGTCATTGATGGAACTATTTTTCTCACCTCTTTAGCAAAGAGTTTACGTCTTACACCTGGGACCTCATAAAGAAAGTTTTTGATTGCATATTCACGAATATCAGTATCATGCATCAGATCATAAAAAACCTCTATAACTTCTGGCGAAGGAGCAAGCGTTTCTATAAAATCTAAAAAGTGAGCATGATGGTAGCGCTCTAGTTTTGGAAGAACAATAGCAGTTGGTCCAAAACGGATCACATTGTTATGAACAATATCAGGGTCACCATGAATAGCGGCAAAAGGGAGTTTAGGGTTTTGAATAGTGTAGACTTTTGATTTGAGTGAGTCTATTTTAGAGTAGTAAAAACTTCCCCCAACCGGTAAACAGGAGTAATCTTTTCCATGACCCATTTTATGTGCTAGTAGAAGCGAGTGAGCTCCGGCATCTACTACTACATAATCTGCGTAGAACTTTTTGCCATTTACCATCACTTTAAACTTATCACCAACTTTTTGAATATCTTCAACTTCGCTATTAAGATAGACATCTATATTGTCATTCTCTTTTTTTGCATTTTTTACAAAGCTTGTAGAGATTTTCCCAAAATCTACTGCAGACCAGCGTTTTGTAGTACCCATAGCTGCTATATCTTCAGATTTTTTTCTCCCCTCAAGTAATGCAGGTTCAATTTTTGAGAGTTGTTCTTTATCCCAAAACTCCATATATGGAAACTCTTTTTTGAACTCTTTATAGCGCTCTTTTATAAACTTAACCTCTTTTTTCCCTACTCCAAGAGCCATTTTTGGAATTTGAAACATATATTTGTTTTCATACCCATAAAGTTTTCCATAGTTTTCTACCATTGTTGCTGTTTTATTTGTTGAAACAGCTTTTTTGAGTGTATAGTTTGTCTCAATATCTCCACAATGAAGTGTTTGAGAATTCCCTTTTGCATTTGAGTTGAGTGTTGCTACATCATTATATTTTTCAAAGAGTGCTATATCTTTTATATCTGTATATTTTGCCAATGTATATAAAAGAGCGGTACCAGAGATACCACCTCCAACTATGATCACATTATAATAATTCTTTTTTGCCATATTTAAATATTCCTTTAGGGAAAAGCCCTTGCATTGATTCTGCTATATTGTAACGAATTTATTATAAAATATGTTTTCATTATAAGGATGTGTATGCAGATTAGAGAATTAGACTTAAAAGAGTTAGAGACTGTGTATGAAGTACTCTCACAACTTCGGATAGATTTATCTTATAAAGAGTTTGAAGATTTAGTATATGATATGCGTCATATAGAGTATAAAATGATAGGTGTTATGGATGGGGAGAAACTTGTAACTTATGCGGGGGTCTCAATTGGGACTAATTTTTCTCATAAACGCCATCTTTTTGTACATGATTTTGTAACAGACAAGCAACATAGAGCCAAAGGTTATGGCAAAATGATGCTTGATTATCTTAAAGATTATGCAAAAGTTGGAATGTGTGAAAACATTGTTCTCTCTTCAGGTTATGCAAGAGAAGATGCACATAGATTTTATGAAGCTGATGACTTTAAAAAAACAAGTCATCTTTTTGTAAAGGCTATTTAGCACAACATTTTTTAAACTTTTTACCACTTCCGCAAGGGCAAGGCTCATTTCTCTCTATTTTGGAGTTATAGAGCTCTCCGTCTTTGTATTTCCAGAGGTCATTGACTTGAATGAAGTTACTTCGCTCATGTAAAACAGCAAGCTTTTTCTCTTCCCCTTTTTCACGGTAATAGGCTTTGAATTCTACTTGTGTACCAATGGCGTCAAGAACTTCTAACTTTAACCACTCTACAGAGTTACTAAACTCCTCTATAAGTTCAATATCTTCTGTGTATTGATTCTCTTGTACTGCACTCTCTACAAGATAGATTCCAGCACCATTAACATAGGCACTATAACGGCTTCTCATTAACTCTTCAGGGGTTTTAGCGAGCCTTTTCCCACTAATTATTGCCCCGCAACATTCATCATAAGGCTTATCTAATCCACAAATACAGCTCATCTATCTCTCTTTTTTTCGATATACTAACATAAGTAAGTGGGTATAAGCAATTTCACAAACAATAAAAAGAGAAGCTATAAGATACTAGGCGAAAGCCTGCTGGAGCTACTAGTAGCTTCAAAGGTTTTCAACGAAGTAGATTGTGGCTTCTCTTTTTACCAGAAAGGCATCATGTAAAAGGCCTATCTTCTGCGTTAAACTTCATTCAACGATACTAATATCGCCAAATAAAGTTTGCCTTGAATCTAAACCTTTTAAATGATGTTGGTTACGAAATTGCTTATACCCACTTACTTAACTTTAAACAATTAGGTTTTACATGAAAATCAAATCACTTTTTATATCAGCTCAAGAGATAAATGCAGGGACACTTTTTATATCTATGGGGATGATGGAGATACTCAAACGTAATCTTCATAAAGTTGCTTTTTTTAGACCTGTAATCTATAACAAAAATAAAATAGATGGGGATATAGATTTTATAATAAACCGATACGAACTAGATATGAAGTATGAAGACGCTTATGGTTTTGATATAGAATATGTTGAAGATATGATAGCTTCAAACAAAACAGACACTCTTATAAACCAGCTCATAAGTAAATTTAAAAAGCTTGAGAGTGAGTACGATTTTGTTTTGTGTGAAGGGATACGTCGCTCATTTTTAAGTACAAATATCAACTATGACCTTAATGTCAAAATTGCTCAAAATTTCGGTTCAGCATATATCAACATCATTAATGCTAAAAACGATACAGCAAAAGAGGTGCATGAGAGTATTCAGATTGAACATGAAAACATTGCGATTCAAGGGTGTACACACTTTGCCACCTTTGTAAATAGACTTGATGATGAAAAATACACAGCATTAGAGAAAAGACTGCAAAATGATGCGTGTAGAAAAGGGACCTATCTGCTTAGAGAACTAGAAGAGTTAAGTTTGCTCAGTATACGTGATGTTATAGAATCTTTAGATGCTAAAGAGGTACTTGTCTCACCAGAGGACTACACCAGAAGCATAAAAGGTGTAAAAGTAGCAGCTCTTACTTTAAATAATTTTCTCGAATATATACAAGAGGGTGATTTGGTCATAGTTCCCGCTGATAGATCTGACATAATCTTAGGACTTTTAGGCGCTATGTACTCCACAGCGTATCCTTCAGTCTCTTTAATCGTTTTCCCTTTTGATATGCAAGCACATCCAAATATTCAAAAATTGGTTTTAGGTTTAGAGCAGTTTAACATTCCAATCATCTCTGTTGCTACGGATACGTATGAGACTGCAAAAAATATCTCTCATATTCATTCAAGAATTCGCGTCACGAGTACACGAAAGATTGCTTTGGCATTGGGACTTTTTAATTCAAGCGTAGATATCTCTTTCATTGAAAACAAGATTAAAACATCTGTGAGTGATATCATGACGCCATTGATGTTTGAGTATCAACTTTTTGAGAGGGCAAGATCAAATAAAAAACGTATAGTACTTCCAGAGAGTTCAGATGAGAGAATACTCAGAGCAGCAGAGATTATACTTCTTCGTGATGTAGCGGAGATTATCTTGCTAGGGAATGAAGATGAACTTCGAGAAAATGCTTTACGTTTAGGGCTTGATATCAGTAAAGCTACTATCATCAACCATCAAAAATCAGAGTTGCTTAAAGAGTTTGTAGATACTTTTTATGAGATGCGAAAAGCGAAAGGCTTAACATACCAAGCAGCTGAAGACGCCATTACCCATATGAACTATTTTGCTACAATGATGGTACATCTTGGTTATGCTGATGGGATGGTAAGTGGTGCGATAGGCTCTACAGGTGAGACTATACGTCCAGCTCTGCAGATTATCAAAACAACACCTGAAACCTCTATAGTCTCGAGTGTGTTTTTTATGTGTTTAAAAACAAAGGTCTTAGTGTATGGAGATTGTGCAGTCAATCAAGATCCTAATGCTTCAGACTTGGCTCAAATTGCTCTCTCCTCAGCACAGACAGCAAAAACTTTTGGGATAGAACCAAAAGTGGCAATGCTCTCATACTCTACAGGTGAGAGTGGAAGTGGAGTAGATGTTGAAAAGGTAAAAGAGGCTACAAAAATTGTTAAAGAGAAAAACGCTGAACTCCTTGTAGAGGGACCAATCCAGTATGACGCAGCAGTCAATAAAAGTGTAGCGTCGAAAAAATTACCAAATTCAAAAGTTGCAGGGGAAGCGAGTGTATTTATCTTCCCTGATCTTAATACTGGTAACAACACATATAAAGCGGTACAACGTTCAAGTGATGCTGTAGCGATTGGACCAGTATTACAAGGGCTAAATAAGCCGGTTAATGATTTAAGTCGGGGTTGTTTAGTAGCAGATATAGTAAATACTATTGCGATTACAGCAATTCAAGCAGGACAAAAATAGATGAATATAGCAGTTATAAACTCAGGAAGTTCTTCACTCAAGTGTAAACTCTTTGATATGGAGAAAAGAGAAGTAATACAATCTTTTAAGATAGAAAATATAGGAGAAGAGGGGAGTGAGTATCCAAATCATCACGCTGCTTTAAAAAGTTTAGGGATACCATTTCATACCCTTGACGCCATCGGTCATAGAGTGGTACACGGTGGAGAAGATTTTTTATCCTCTGTTGTGATTAATGAGGATGTATTAGAAAAGATCAAAGAATTGTCTCCATTAGCACCTTTACATAACCCTTCAAATTTGGAGGGTATAAGAGTTGTTATGAAAAAAGCACCAGAAGTGGTGCAAATTGCTGTCTTTGATACAGCTTTTCATAGCACTATGCCAGAGGAGTCTTATTTGTATGCATTAAGTCATACTATGCATGATAAATATCGTATAAGACGTTATGGGTTTCATGGGACTTCACACCACTATGTTGCAAAAAAAGCAGCAGAAATTTTAGGTAAAGACCTAAGTAAACTTAATCTCATTACTTTACATTTAGGCAATGGAGCGAGTGCTTGTGCTATTAAAAATGGACAAAGCATAGATACCTCTATGGGCTTTACCCCTCTTGAGGGTTTAGTTATGGGGAGCAGATCGGGAGATTTAGATCCTGCCATTATTTTATATATGCAAAGAGAGCTTGGGATGAGTGTAGATGAGGTGAGTGAAGAGTTAAACAAAAACTCTGGTCTTTTTGGAATTTGTGGAGAAAATGATGTTCGTTCAATTATCCAAAGAGAAGACAAAAATGCAAAACTTGCTATAAATATGATGGTAAGAAGAATTCAAAAATATATAGGTTCTTATATGGTCTTGCTTGAAGATATAGACGCCATTGTGTTTACTGGTGGAATAGGGGAACATTCAGAATATATCAGAGAGAAGATTCTCTCAAACAAGCGCTTAAAATCTTTACCTCATTTAGTTATAGAGACAGATGAAGAGCTAGAGATTGCAGATGAGTGTATACAGATTTTAAAAAAGGTATAGCTATGAGTGAGATTTATATATCAAAACAGAAAATACTTAATGCAAAAAAAGAGGTCTTTGCTTACGAACTAGTGTTTTATGATGCTTATAACAATATACAAAATGTTGCGAGCAAGATAAAAGGGACATCACAACTGATGATTAGTGCTATTAGTAGCAAGGAACTTGAG
>Ga0193965_1000612_pt1 | contig 10880 bp, 11 predicted proteins | sample FB_8_MG_FD_140330 | JGI IMG/M metagenome (GOLD analysis project Ga0193965, IMG submission 140330) | Microbial mat bacterial communities from the Broadkill River, Lewes, Delaware, United States - FB_8_MG | ecosystem: Environmental > Aquatic > Freshwater > River > Microbial mats | place: USA... | reverse complement strand
CCCCTATCGGTACACCTCCAAATCTCATTTTACTTGGGGTTATGCAAGAGAAGGGGATGGAGACCATACCATTTTTTCAATGGGTTTGGATGGTTGCACCTTTGTCATTTATTATGTTGATTGTAGTTAGTTTACTACTTAGCTTAGGTGTGAAAAACATCCCCATACAAAATGAAAAAAAGAAGAAAAAACTTGATTCCAAGCAAAAAAAAGTTCTCTATGTCTTAGCTGGTCTTATAGTAATACTTCTAATTAATGCTCCAATGAGACCTTTTTGGAACGGCCTAGGACTGAGTGAACCAGGTATACTACTTGGAGCCGGTCTTTTGATGTTTATGCCTTTGTTTAATATACTGGAGTGGATGGATGATAAGGCTAAGATACCTTATAGAATTATGTTTTTATTTGGGGCAGGTTTCTCAATTGCAAAGGCTTTTAGTCAAACTGGATTAGCTGACGCCGTCGCTGCTTATCTTGTTGTGATGACAGAGTTTACACCTATACTTCTACTCTTTAGTGTAGCTTTTTTGATTACATTCACAACTGAAATTACATCTAATACTGCACTCATATCCATTATGCTACCTGTTATATATTCAGTAGCCGAGCAAACAGGTATAAATACAACTTTATTTATGATGGTAGCTACACTATGTGCAAGTTATGCATTTATGCTCCCAATTGCAACTCCACCTAATGCTATTGCTATGAGTAGTGGAGTTGTTAAGGTTAAAGAGATGATTCGTTATGGCGTCATACTAAATTTATTAGGGATATTTTTTATAGTAATGATTGCAGAGTTTTTCTGGAAAGGGATACTTTAAAATAATTTTTTTGTGATAATATTTGATTTATAAAACTACTAAAATTAAGGAAAAAAGATGATAGTACATATAGTGATGTTTAAATTTGCAGATGAAAATAAAGAGCAAAATATTCAAAAAGCCAAAGAGATGCTTCTTGGACTAGAAAAGGATTTAGATATTATCAAAAAAATGGAAGTTGGAATAAATTTTGATGAAAGTGCGAGAGCATTTGACATCTCTCTTTATAGTCAATTTGAATCAAAGGAAGACTTAAATACTTATGCTGTACATGAAAAACATCTCAAAGTTGTAGAGTTTATTAAGTCTGTTGCCTTAGAATCAAAGGTTGTTGATTATGAGATTTAGACATTCATATACTTCTTATACTTTAATATAACTTTAAATAAATAGCCTGTAGAATATACTTCATGCGTATTTAAAAAAAGGGGTTTTTATGTTGAAAAAAGCATTGATAAGTTTAGTAGTGAGTTACAGTTTTGCAACAAGTGCAATTGCAGGAGAATTAAAAGCTGATATGGATGGATTGGCAAGTAATTTAGTAGAGATTCAGATGGGATTTTTTACAAATAACACAGAATTAACTTTGAAGTCTACAAAGACACTTAAAGAGCATGTTCATAGAGTTCTTGGTAATGAAGATGCTATCACTAAGCTTCTTCCCGATAATGTTAAACATAAAGCAAGTATCGCACTCAATAGTGCTGAAATTATAGAAAAGAATGTAAAGATTATTGAAGATACATATAATGATACTAATTCAAGAGCGATTACTAAACAGATGAAGAGCCAAAAAGCTTTTGTTGAGATTCAAAACCAGTGTTTTAGATGTCATAACTTGGTGCGTGATTGGTAGTATGAATTATTAAAGTAAACAGAGAGATATTACTCTGTTTACTCTCCACCTGCAAGCTTTTCAATCAAACTTCTTGACGATAAAATTAATAAAAAAAAAGACTTAAAGCATCAGACTAATTTTAATAATATACTCTCTATCTATAATAATTTCGCTATGATTAGCGAAAATTCAATCAGGAGAAAATTATGAGTGAACCAACTTTAGAAGGTATAGAAGACTATAACACACTAAAAGGTGAAAAAAAGAAAATTGTTTGGGCTGTCATTTTTGCAGGTCTACTTATGGGTGTAGTATACTCTTTTGTTTATAATGCGAACAATGATGTTGATGATAAAATACAAACGCAAGAAACAATTAAAACTATCCCGGTAAAATAGCTTTTATCCAATCAAATACTTCTATAAGGGTTAAATATGTTAACAATAATAGTAGCCATATATAGTGTGTATGTATTAGTCTCGATATATACTAATATTATGCAAATAGGGTACATTAATCAGTCAAAATATAAAAAGGCAGTACTTTTAAGTCCAAGTGAGTTTTTAAAAGCTGGAAACTATGGTGTAGCTAAGGCAAAACTTGCCATTGTCAACTCTTTTGTAGATTATTTACTATTTATAGCTTGGATAGGTGTAGGTATAACACTCTTACAAAAAAATCTATTTTTTGAGAGTGATGTAGTTATGAATATAGCTGTAGTTATGGGATTTTTAATAATAAATTCTATCATCTCTCTTCCATTTGAATACTATAGTAAATTTGTTTTAGATAAAGAGTATGGTTTTAACAAATCCACCTTAGGACTTTGGATAAAAGATACTCTTATATCATTTGTTTTAACTCTACTTCTTGGCTCTTTAGTTGTATGGGGAATTTATACAATTATAACTAGTTTTACTTTATGGTGGTTGTGGAGTTTCTTATTCATTTTTGGTGTAGTGATTCTTATAAATATGCTGTATCCAACATTTCGTGCTATGTTTTTTGACAAGTTGACGCCATTACAAGATGAAGACCTCGATGAAAGTATTAAAGAGCTTATGGATAAAACAGGTTTTGTAAGTTCGGGTGTTTTTGTAAGTGACGCCTCTAAGCGTGATGGAAGACTGAATGCTTATTTTGGTGGTTTTGGCAAGGCTAAAAGAGTTGTCCTTTTTGATACCTTGATAGAAAAACTTACAAAAAAAGAGCTACTTGCAGTTTTGGGTCATGAACTTGGGCATTTTGCTCATGGAGATATCTATAAAAATATAGCTCTGGTGGGGGCTATGTTATTTGCAATGTTCGCAATTTTTGGGAATTTACCTGAATCTTTGTATTTAGAGTTAGGAATGAGTGAAAGCCCATATCTAATGATGATTTTACTGATGCTATTTATGCCTGTTTTAGGTTTTATTATGATGCCTATCATGGGAATAGTAAGTAGACACAATGAATATGAAGCAGATAGAATGGGAAGCGAACTTGGTGGTCCAGCAGGCTCACTAGAACTTGCGAATGCACTTCAAAAACTTGTGACTGAAAACAAAAGTTTTCCACTTTCACATCCACTCTATATCTTTTTTCATTATACACATCCTCCAGTGTTAGAGAGATTAAAAGAGTTAGGTGTTGATATTGGGGACATTGATGAGAGCAGTTTAAAAGGTGATTGCGAAGTAGAATTTTAACGAGGAAGAACTTTTTAAGTTCTATACTCGTTTAGAAGATCATTTAGCTGTGATGTCATCTCTGAAAGGTTATCTGACGCTTTTGTAATCCCTTTTACACTTTGTGCATTCTCAGATGAGAGAGTGTTTATTTTATTTACTTGTTGGATCATATGATCAACAGTCTTCGAATTTGCAATATATCCATCTACCGTATTATCAACTTTTACAACAGATGATTCCATAGAAGATACACTATTACCAATTTCAGTTTCAACTGTATTTGCATTACTTGAAAGCTCTTCTATTTTTTGAGCATTTTCAGAAATTTGATCACTTGTGTCTTGTACAGACTGTACTATGACACTAATCGTTGCATTAATTTCAGAGAGTGATTTCTGCGTTCTTTCAGCAAGTTTTCTTACTTCATCAGCTACAACAGCAAACCCACGACCATGTTCTCCAGCACGTGCAGCTTCAATAGCAGCATTAAGAGCAAGAAGGTTTGTCTGATCTGCTATATCACCAATAACATCCAATACCCCTTTAACTTGTTGTGTATCTTGAGATAGTTGTTTGAGTTTATCAGCCATTTCACTTTCAACTTGAGAGCGACTATAGACTTCAGCAGATAACTCTTTGATACTCTCATTAGCATCAAGAAGCTGTTTTGCAGTTTGCGATATCTCATCTTTGACAGATTGTGCATCACCAATAGCTACTTGAAGAACATCTTGAAGGTTCGTCCCCTCATCAGTTACATCTTTAACTATGTTTGATTCTTGAATAGCTTTTTGTTCTATCTGAGCTGATGTTGATGAGAGTTCATCGGCAATAGCTGCATTCTCATGACTCATCTGTTTTGCTTTATCAACCGTTATTCTTACCTTCTCAATAAAGGCATTGATATTATTGCCAACCTCATGCATCTCATCACCCTCTGTGAGGTTTATGCTTGTAGTAAGATCACCTTCACCTTTTGCTAAATCATAAGCAGCACTTTGTAGTAGTGAGAGTTTATTGATAACAAGTTTTTGAATTGCAACAATAATAATTATGAGCAGTATTATAATAATTGCAATAGATATAATTGCAATAAAATTTCTTGTTTCAATTATGCTTTGGAGTGCTTCATCTTTGTCCATTTTTACAATAACTGACCATTTAGCGCCAAAAAAATCTACTGGTGCATAAGATGTTAGAATCTCAATCCCCTGGTAATCCTGTGTCATAATTGAACCAGACTCACCTTTTATTGCATTCTCTACAGCTTCGTTAGATACTTGAAAAAGACCCACAGTTGATTTAAATTTTTGCACAATCGCGTTTTGTATATTGTTTACAAAACGGCTCTCTGTTCTCATTATTTTATCTTTTCCTATTAAAAAGGCTTCCCCTGTTTGACCTAGTCCCACATCCTCGTAGTTGCCATTAAAACTCATTGTTTTGTTAAAACTATTTATATCTAATTGAAAAATCAAAACACCCTCTATATCTTCATGAAAATATAAAGGTGTAGCTATGAAAGAGGCAGATGCATTGTAGCTTGGTTCATAGCGAGAAAAATCATCAAACAAAACTTTACCTTGCTTAGCTTTTATGGCTTTATTATATACTCTTGCAAGACCACTATCTTTATAGGGGCCATTGAGTAGATTTGTACCATAGTCAGTCTCTTTATAAACACTGTAAACTACTTGTCCTTCATTATTTACTAAGAAGATGTCATATAAACCAAATTGTTGAAGTATTGCTTTGAATTTTCTATGATACAAAGCATGTTGTTTTGAATAGTCATCGGTATGGTTTTTATTCATCTTAAGATTCAATTTTTCCCCAACAGGATTTTCATTTTCTAAAATATATAGCTTTTGGGCAATTTTTGCATTATTTGATTGTGGTAGATACTCTTTTGTATCTTTCTTGGGTGTAATATTAGGGTATTGGAAATTTATCTTATTGAGGTATTTTGTATTGTAGTGTGCTATTAACTCTTTTTCAACTTGAGCTATATCAAGTTCTGTTTCATCCTCCAGGGCTTCAAATCCATCGTTGAAATACCAAAGGTTTTCTACAGTGTTGATATCACTAGCTGTTGCATTTATCAAACCTTTAAAAAAGTTTGTGTACTCATTAAGGCTCTCTACTTTACTAGCTGCAATACTACTAAGCTGTTCGCCTCTTGCCTGAAGCAACGCAGCAGAAGATTTATTTACTGCTATTAGAGATATTGAAACCCCTAAAATAATTAGCCCAAGTACTGTTAACAATACCAGTCTAAACTTGATACTTTTAAAGTTCATCTAACTTCCTTTATGTCTTATATATCTTAAATCGATTTTAAGTCCTTTAGTATAGCATTACTTTGTATTTTTTATTATAATTTTGTGATATTTTTTAGTTGAAAAAAGAGTTTTGGAACTTCTGAATAGAGAACTTTAGATATAATTTCAAAAAAGAAAGTATATTTTGAAAACATATATAATTAAAGATTTATTAAAAGAGATAAGTGAATTACTCTCACCAAATATCCCTAGAGCATCAAGGGAAGCGCAACTCCTCTTAATGGCATATTTAGGCAAAGATGAACTTTGGCTTATTACAAACCAGAACACAGAACTAGATGATACTGATAAACTGTTTGAAATGGTCAAGAGACGGATGAAAAATGAGCCCTTTGAATATATAACAAACAAGGTGAGTTTTTATAGTGAAGAGTTTTATATTGATGAGGGAGCACTTATTCCTAGGCCTGAGACAGAAATACTTATAGATGAAGTGATTAAAAGAGTTGATGATAAAAACACTCAAAGTACTTTTGTAGAAGTTGGTGTTGGTAGTGGAATAATCTCTATAATACTAGCTCTTCATTTTCCTAATGCTAAATTTATTGCAGTAGATATCTCTGAAGAAGCGTTAAGGGTAACAAAAGAAAATCTAAAAAAATTTTCCTTAGTTGATAGAATAGAACTACGTTTAGGGTCTCTTTTAGATCAGGTGGATGAGCAGATAGATTATCTAGTTTCAAATCCCCCCTATATTGCTGATGATGCCTCTTTAGAATCAAATCTCTCATATGAACCTCAAAATGCACTTTTTGGTGGTAAAGTTGGGGATGAGATAATCCAAAAACTTCTTGATGAAGTCTTAAAAAGAAAGATTAACTTTTTTACTTGTGAGATGGGTTATGACCAAAAGGATAGAATAATAGATTATTTAGAAAATGCACAGTTTAAGACGCTTGATTTTTACAAAGACTTTAGTAGTTTTAATCGTGGATTTACATTAAAGGTGTAAAGTTGAACAAAAAAATTTATATAGATTTCACTTATTTAATTATTTTAGCCGCAACTTTTGGTGCTGTTATTGTTTTAGGTGCTCTTGTAGCTCCTGTAGTTTTTAATACTGATAAAATAGTTGTCGGGATGCTTATCGATAATTATAATGAAGGTATAATTATGGGTGAAATATTTCATAGATTTTCTTACTGGAGTTATGTAGTAGCAGTTTCAGTCATCATATATGAAGCTGCAATTTACAAAACAGGCCAGCGTGACGCCATCTCTTTTGCAGCAGCCGTAACTGTAGTGTTTTCAGCTTTGATGTTTAGTGGAGTCTATGCCCCAAAGATATTAGCTATGCAAGCTTTGGGTGTTGAAGCTACACAAAGTGATACCTTTGAAAATATCCATTTAGCAAGTGAATTAGATTTTAAAATATTAGCAGTTTCTTTAATTGTATTGTTTGTCAGAAGATTGATGCTTCTTCGTACTACTTAACTCAGTTTTAACACTATTTAGATACTATTTAACTTCTTATATTAGGAGTTAAAATGCTTATTTCAAAAATTACTGTTTTCCTATTTCTTAGTACACTCACTCTCCTTTTCGCGTCTGATTATTCTCAAGCTGTTAAAGAAAAAAAGATATACCCTATGGGTGAGAAAATATATACACAAAAATGTTCTCAAATTGATCCTAATGAATATGAAAACTTGAGTAGCTTAAAAGATGCTATAAAAACAAAAGAGTTATGTAAGAACCTTAAAGATAAATACTTTGAAGCCTTATCACTTTATTTGTGGGAAGTAAAACGAGATAATCATCTTAAAGTAGTAGAAGAGAAGATTGTAGTTGCCAAAGATGAGAAATGTCCAGTTTGTGGGATGTTTGTATATAAATATCCTAGATGGGCCTCACAGATATTTTATGGAGAAGAACATTACTCTTTTGATGGCGTCAAAGATATGATGAAATATTATTTTGATAATAAATCAGGAATAACTAAAATCTTAGTCAGAGATTATTACTCACAAAAAGCTATTGATGCTACAAAGGCATTTTATGTTTTAGGAAGTGATGTTTATGGACCTATGGGAAATGAGCTTATAGCTTTTAAAAATGAGAAAGAGGCAAAAACTTTTTATCTTGATCATAGAGGGGTAGAGATAATAAACTTTGATGCCATCACAGTAAAGAAAGTATATAAACTCGATGAATAGTAAAACGAAAACTCTTCTTTATCTGTTTTCATTTTTAGGCTTATTTTTAATTGTTTTAATTACTTATCTTTATAAGAGTGTGGATGGTGAGTTAATGAAAAAAAGAGAGCTATTTATCTCTTTAAGTACTTTACCTGACCTTGCTATAAGCGACGAAAATTTCGCTTTAAGACATAGAACTTTAAGTGATATTTCTAGTATATATCCTCTTGATGGCACCTTAAGAGAATCAAGTTTAACCTCGTTTAGTATAGCAAATTCAAAAGGGAGATGATGAAAAACATAAACCTCTATTTAATTGAGTTTGCTCTAAATTCTATCATCCGACATAAATATAAAAATATTTTTATTAGTGTAATTTTTACTCTTTTGGTTTTCCTTTTAAGTAGTGCATTTTTTATTACAAACTCTATAAAATATCAACTTAGCCAAAGTGTAGATGCACTTCCTCAAATCATAGTGCAAAATATGAAAGCTGGACGCCATTATGATATAGATTTAAGTGTAGTAGATGAGATATTAACACTTCCTGGTGTTGAAGATGTAAATGCAAGGATTTGGGGTTATTATTATTTTGAGTATGCTGATGTGTATTTTACACTCTTAGGGCTAGATGAGTTTGAGTCACAATATAAACAAACACTCTCGAAGATGATAAAAAACTTTGATTTTGCAGAGGATAATATGTACCTTGGAAATGGCGTCAAGAGAGTTTTAGAGGGAAGTTATTATAAAGAGTTTTTCAATTTTATAAAACCTGATGGAAGTGTAAAACAAATAAATATTGCAGGTGTTTTTGATTCTGATCTTGAACTAGAATCAAATGATATGATAATTATGTCAAAAGAGAATTTACGTGAGATTTTTGCTCTAGATGAGTCCAAAGCTACAGATATAGTTGTAAAAGTATCCAACCCTTTAGAGATAGACACTATAGCCTTTAAAATTAAAGAGATAATACCTACAGCTAAGATCACAACAAATGAAAATATACATGTAAGTTATGAAAACATGTTTAATTACAAAGGGGGAGTGTTTTTAGCTCTTTTTGTTATAACCATTTTTACTTTTTTCATTATACTTTATGACAAAGCAAGTGGACTTAGTAGTGAAGAAAAAAAAGAGATAGGAATCTTAAAAGCTATAGGTTGGAGGGTGAGTGATGTATTGGGGGAGAAGTTTTATGAGTCTTTTATAGTATCATTTTTCTCATATATTTTAGGTGTAAGCATGGCTCTTGTTTTTGTCTACATTTTAAATGCTCCTTTATTTCGAGATATTTTTATAGGTTACTCAAATTTAAAACCAAGTTTTACCCTATTGTTTGTGCTTGATATTCAAACACTCTTCTTGGTATTTTTACTGAGTGTTCCAGTCTATGTAGCATCTATTATAATCCCATCATGGAGAATTGCTACACTTGAAGCTGATGAGGTGATGCGATAATGGTAGAGCTAAAAAATATTATAAAAACTTTTGAAGTTAACAAAAATCATAGTGTTAAAGCTTTAGAAAATATCAATCTAAACTTTAAAGAGGGTGAGGTGGTTGTTTTAAAGGGAGCAAGTGGAAGTGGTAAAAGTACTATTCTATCACTTATAGCTGCACTTTTAAGACCTACAAGCGGAGAGGTTATTGTAGATGGTAAGCAGATCTCAAAACTATCTGATGATTTTGCCTCTATATACAGACGTGATAATATTGGATTTATTTTTCAAAAATATAATCTTATTCCTAATCTGAGTGTCGAGGATAATATTCTTCTCCCTTTGGTTCCATTAAATCTCTCTAATGCAGATGTTAAGGCTAAGCTTGAATATGTGATGAATAAGTTTCATATAAATCATAAGAATGGCGTCAGTGTAAAGAACCTCTCAGGTGGTGAGCAACAAAGAGTTGCAATTGCACGTTCATATATAAATAATCCAAAGATTATTTTAGCAGATGAGCCGACTGCAAATCTTGATAAAGAGCTCTCACTAAATTTTATAGATATTATGAGAGAATTAAAGTCTTTGAATAAAACTATCATTATCGCTACACATGATCCACTTTTCTTTGGCTTAGAATTTGTAGATAGAGAGATAGAGATAGCAAATGGGGTAGTGCTAGGATGATCCTTACTCCTGAGATTTTAACTATACTTATTTTAGATTTAATTTTTTTAGTTTTTGCAATTATTGCCTTTTACTTAAGTATAAAAATTGTTTACTCTTGGGATGCAAATGCCACTACAAAGCTTCAGTACTCACTTGAGAAGCAAACACATCTCAATGCTACTATTATTAAATATATTTTCGCTATTAAAGTGCCTTTGGCACTCTTTTTTATATTCACCCTTGATAAGATATCAAATGTTATATCTGGGGCGATGTGTGCAGCGGGTGTAGTGGATGCAACTGATTTTGGAGCATATCTTTTAGTGCTCAAGATTTTAAATCTATATCTTTTTGGATACTGGATTGTATTAAACTCTAAAGATGTAAAATTAGAGAAGCAGCCTTATATTAAACAAAAGTTTTCTCTTTTCATAGCTTTGTTTTTCTTGTTAGTTATAGAGATTTTTTTAGAGTTTATGATGTTTGACGCCATTGATATAGAGAGTGTAGTTGATTGTTGTGGAGTTATCTATTCAAGTAGTTCAATCTCTTATCTTTCTGTGGTTTTAAACCTTGATACACAGATTTTGTTAAGTGTTTTTTATGCTGTCTTTGCAATAATGCTTCTGGCGTACTTTTTACAAAACAGTTACATTTTTACTTTGGCAAATCTTTTATTTTTAATCATTTCACTTATAACGCTCATAGCTTTCTTTGGAACATATATATATGAGTTACCAACACATAAATGCCCTTTTTGTTTTTTACAAAGGGATTATAACTATATAGGGTACTTGCTTTATGTATTACTTTTTTTAGGGACTTTTAATGGGCTGATACTTGAATTTATAAATTTCTCAAAAGAGGAGGGTAAAAGAGCCTACAATTTATCTCTGTTTTTTAATTCTCTTTATCTGTTAATAGTAAGTTATTTTCCTGTTATTTATT
>Ga0193965_1000609_pt1 | contig 10935 bp, 10 predicted proteins | sample FB_8_MG_FD_140330 | JGI IMG/M metagenome (GOLD analysis project Ga0193965, IMG submission 140330) | Microbial mat bacterial communities from the Broadkill River, Lewes, Delaware, United States - FB_8_MG | ecosystem: Environmental > Aquatic > Freshwater > River > Microbial mats | place: USA... | reverse complement strand
CTACTAATGGAAATGATGGAACTATTTCAGGGGCAACCTGGATAGACACAGCTCCAACTATCTATGGAGACACTATTTACACAACACCAAATATACTCTCATCACATAAACTCTATGTAGAAAATAATAGAACAATCCCAACATATAGCTATAACGGTAATCTCCCTTCTACAATTTTAGAATTTGATGGAAATAATGGTAGTTTTTTATATACTAGCTCAACAGATGCAAATGAATCTTTAGATATAAACGCTACAGAGAATGGTATTTCACTCAATACAATATTTAAAGTAATCTCATATAACAGTGAGACAACCCTAACATTAAACCTTACAGATGTAAATTTATCTGAACATAATATTACAAATATTCAAGTGGTAGGTGTAGATGGAAATAGTGAGAATTTGAATATACCAGAGATATCTTCCGGGAATATATATGATGGAAATAACTCTTATACTGTTCCAATATATAATGTTGATCAAAATTTTTCTATTAAAGTAGATTTGGATGATAATAGTACTTGGTGGGTTAATTTTAACGATTTAAAACTCTATAGCCAGAGTGACGAAGGTTCAGATTTTATTACAACTCTTGGTGGAAAAACAAATATAGTAAATCTTAATCTACTAAGTTCTAACTATATACTAAGCTTACTAGCCCCTAGTATAACACATATATATGATTATTATAGAACACCAAATTTTTCAAATTTTACAATCCCTTTTGAAGTAAATGGTACAGTGGGAGATGATATAAATATTACAATTTCCAAAACTAACAATATTGTGAATATTATTGCACCAGTTAGTGTAACTGCAAATATAACAGCAACACTTGATATATCTAAAATAGATGCAAGTACTATTGGAAATACAGAAGTGTTGTTAACTGCGAGTAACTCTTCAGGACTCAGTAATACAAAATATTTTAGAATTGAGATAAGTAATAGATACGACATCATTTCAACAAAAGAGAATACATCAATATCTGGAATCTCTTTTAGTGGAGACTTGTATGTTTTAAACTCTTACATAGATGAGAATAGCTCACAGGTTGTACAGTATGAGAAAATAGAATTTATAGAATCTGCACACGATTTATTTAGAGAAGTAAAAAATAAAGATGGCATAGTAGAGGTCTCAGAAAAGGAAGAAGATATGCCAGAAACATTTCAAATTCAAGAGGCAAATATATCTAATATAGATTTAACAATCTTATATACAGATAATGGGATGCCATTTACATTTAATGATACAAACTCTAAGGGGAAAAAAATTTATGTAACATATCCAACTCAGAAATTTGATAGTAACGATTCCGTATATGAAACAAATAGTACGAGTATTAGTTCATTAGTTGATTTTATGTTTCATAAAACTGCTAATGAAACAACTTATGGAATCATAAGAAATCAAACAAGGGACAAATTACTTGTATTTGATAGTTCAGAGATAAATAATACATCTGGAACACTTATAGAGATAGCTGAAGATGGAGTTGAAACTAACGCTCAAGGTTCATGGTCAAAGGTAACTATTGATTCTCGAGAGGTACTTTTATTAGATACAAGTTCATTATCTGGCTATAGAAGTGATGCTGCATTCATATTTGATACAACAGATAACAAAGTAAAATATGTAGATTATAAAGCTGCAGGTGACATATATAGCTATATACTCCTCAACAAATCAGCGAAAGATGAACTATACAATTTTTTATCTCCAAACCCAAAAATAGCAGTGCCCGTGGTAAATGGATACACTTATGTTTCACTTTTAAATGATAAAACTTTGTGTAGTAATAGTTTACAGTCTATACATATAACATTATGCGACCAAAACAACACATTAGAATCTGTCTTTGGTACAACAACACTTTTAAAATATCAAGAAGATTGGAACTATTGGGATTCTGCGTCTAGTATAAATCCACTCTATAGAATGAATAAATTCTCAACCATTAGCCCTTTAGATGGTGTACTCGTAAAAGCTACAGAGGCAAAAACATTGTATATCCCTTACGATGATGATGTAAATAGATACAACAATTATGAGGGGATGATAAGTGAAAAATGGTATCTGTTATCTAACAACAAAGATCAGACAATTACAGAGATAGTAGAATCTGCAACAGGAAAATCTATAGAATATATTTTAGTATTAAGAGATGATGTTTGGAATATATATGCCCCACTCAACGATAGTTCAATAGACCCAGCTATACCTAGAATCACAGAGATAAAAAGAGGTGAGAGTTATTGGATTATTTTTAGTGAAGTTAATCGTACTATTAATTAAGAATAAGGAAATTTATGAAAAAAGCGTTACTATCTATAGTTGTTATATTGGTTCTTATCCAGTTTACCAGCCCCGTACAAACGAACCCAAAAGAGGATGATTTAGTACGAATAAATGCACCAAAAGAGGTGCTAAATATTTTGAAAAAAAGTTGTTACGACTGCCACTCAAATGAAACAAAATGGACTTGGTACTCAAGTATTGCCCCATTTTCTTGGGTAATAGTGGGTCATGTAGATGATGGACGAAAAGCATTAAATTTTTCACAATATAAAAATATAGATAAAGATATAAAAGAAAAACGACTCAAAAGAATCATCCAAACAACAAATAATGGGATGATGCCATTATCAAGTTATACAAGTTTTCATGAGGGAACAGAGTTAAATACTCAAGAAAAACAATTATTAAGAGATTGGGCAAATACGCAACTTAAGATTCTCAATTAAAAAGTTTAAAATCAAAATGTGATAAAACTTGGTTATAATTTAAAATCAAAAAAAAGGATAATCAATGGCTTATTTCAAAAAAGTAAAACTAAAAGATAAATTGTACGGTATGGTTTTTGGTGCTGGAAAAGTTACTCAGGTATTTGAAGATTCTCATTATAAGATGATGGTAACATTTAAAAATGGTTATGAGATTCCATATACTGAGGATGGAGTTCCGGGTTGGGGTAATTTTAAAAAACAAACTATCTTTTATAAAGAAGATATAGATTTAACAGATGTTGATTTCACACCTGTTACAAAAGTTTTAAGTCCTAAAAAAATCATTAAACTAAGAGAAAAAGGTAAACTAGAAGTAAGACTCCCATCTGGAATCTGGACAGATTGTAAAAAGTGTGTAAAAGAGTATGTTCAAGATATGTTAGAAAATGAACAGTATCACCTTTTTAGAAAAATAGACTAGATTCTAAGCTCCAATAAATACAACTTTGTGAAGTTATGAAAAATATAACAATTCACCACATATACACATCTCCAAAACATCACTACTTTACAAGAGAAAAGTTTGATGTTGGGGATGCGCCTACACTAGAACATGATTCTATAGAGTTAAAAGCAGGGCAGGGTTTAAAAGATGATAGGTTTGAGTTTTCAAAATACCCTATAACTTTTTTCTCACTTGAGGTGGCACAAGAGGTTTGTAAAAATATGGATATAGAACTAGATATAAAACTCTTTAGATGAGAATCCCCTCAAAGCATTAGCTACAATAAAAATTCCAAGCTAAAAATAATTCAAAACCTCTACAGCAACAAATATAACCCCTAAAAATACAAACGAAGATATAAAGACTAAAGCAGTAACAACTCTAGGTCGGCAATCATATAAAGATGCGAGATTTACATTTGCAACGGCTAGTGGCATCATCAACTCTATAAATATAATCCCTTTTACCATAGAATCTAACTCTATATTTACAAGAACTATAAATGCAATGAGTGGAAGGAGTATAAACTTTAGAGTGAGTACCCATATAACTAAAGTTTTACTTATCTCTTTTATCTTAGTTCCATACAAATAGATTCCAAAAAGAAAAAGTTGCATAGTCATAGAGGCGTAAGCACCCATCATAAGAGTGTTGAGAATCACTCCACTTGGTTTGTAGCCGTAGATTCCTAAAAGTATGGCGATCATGGCAGCCCATAGTACAGGGAGTTTAAAGATATTGGTGAGAGATGTTTTTGTATCAAAACTCCCACGAGAGTAGTAAAAGACCCCTATGGTGTAAACTACAAACACATTTACAAGATTCACCACTGTTGTATAAGGAATCGATTCCTCTCCAAAAATCGCTATATTGATGGGGATTCCAAGGTTTCCGGTATTTCCGATTATAGCCGCGACAGTAGCGATTGAGTACTCTTTTTTATCTTCAAAAAGAAGCTTCGCAACAAATGCTGAGACGATAATCACAATAGCCACGATGAAAAGATAGATAGATGGAGCATACAAAAGTGTCACATCAAAAGGGCGAATCAGCAGTCCCCAAAATGTTAGAAAAACTTGCAAAAAATATACATTGATAAGGGTGATGGTCTTATCATCTATCTGCTCTTTAAAACTCATCTTGGCGATGAAACCTATAACAATAAAAATATAGATACTTAAAATTGAAAATATTATTGAACTCATAGCCGTATTATAATATAATCCTCCATGCAAACAATTCAAAATTTAAATAAAACAATAAACGAAAACTTAGCTGTGATGGTGTACTTTTCAGCACCAACTTGTAATGTGTGTCATGCACTTAAACCAAAACTACTTGAGGCACTTGATGATAATTTCAAAGAGTTTAAAGTAGAGAGTGTAGATATTTCAGTAGATGAAGATATTGCTCCCCATTTTGGAGTGTATGCTATTCCTACTATTTTAGTCTTTCTTGATGGTAAAGAGTTTTTAAGAAAATCTCGTAATATGAGTGTGACTGAGGTTATCAAAGAGATTCAAAGACCTTATGAGATTATGACCTCGTAATGAAAACTATCCTCATAACAGGCTGTTCTAGTGGTATCGGCTATGATAGCGCACACTACTTACATAAGAACGGTTATAAAGTATATGCAAGTGCAAGAAAAGAGCAAGATGTTTTAAGACTAAGAGATGAGGGTCTTGAAACATTTTTACTTGATGTAACTTGCTCTCAAAATATTAAAGAGGTATTAGAATCAATCACTAAAGATGGTACAGAACTCTATGCAGTTTTTAACAATGCAGGCTTTGGTCAACCCGGAGCTGTAGAAGATATAAGTACTGATGTTTTAAAAGAGCAATTTGAGACCAACTTTTTCGGACTCCATGAACTCACTCGCCAATCAATCAAAATCATGCGTAAACAAGGACATGGCAGAATCATACAACACTCCTCTGTTTTAGGTCTTATCTCGCTCCGATTCCGTGGAGCATACAACGCTTCAAAATACGCAATAGAGGGATTATGCGATACTTTGCGTTTAGAGTTACAAGATACTGATATATATGTATCAACAATAAACACAGGTCCAGTCCACTCAGACTTTAGAAAAAATGCAACTAAAATGTTTTATAAAAATGTAGCAGATGTAGAGACGGTTTTTACAAAAGAGTATGAAAAAGAGTTGTTAGGAAGAGATGAGAAAAAAGGGGATGACCCTTTCACAAAAGATTCAATCGTAGTTATAAAAAATATACTCCACGCTTTAGAATCTAAAAAGCCACAGCCCAGATACTATAACACTTTAGCTACTTATCTCCTTGGTGGATTTAAAAGAATTTTGTCTAGCTCTTTACTTGATAGAATTTTGGTGAGGATATAGCTTAAAAAACAATCTTTTAAAACTATAAGAACTTTTAGGGTATAATCGCGCAATTTTATTTGCGAGAATCATTATGGATATTAGAGAAGAATTTTTAAAATATTTCGAATCAAAAAACCACGCTAGAATAGCATCAGCACCATTAGTGCCTGAGGATGCAACACTTCTTTTTAACAACGCAGGGATGGTACCTTTTAAGTCTATCTTTACAGGTGAGATTCCAACTCCTACAAATCCAAGAGCTACTTCATGTCAAACATGTTTAAGAGCTGGTGGTAAGCACAACGACCTTGAAAATGTTGGTCACACAGCAAGACACCATACATTTTTTGAGATGCTTGGTAACTTTAGTTTTGGTGATTACTTCAAAGAGGAAGCTATCGATAACGCTTGGGAATTTTTAACTACAGTTTTAAAATTACCAATAGATAAGCTTTGGGTAACTGTTCATGATTCTGATGATGAAGCAGAAAAACTATGGCAAAAACATGTTCCACTAGATAGAATTCTTCGTTTAGGTGATGCAGATAACTTTTGGTCTATGGGCGATACTGGTGCGTGTGGTCCATGTTCTGAGATTTTTTATGATCAAGGTGCTGAAAACTTTAGCGGCGAGGAAGATTACCTTGGTGGTGAGGGTGATAGATTTTTAGAGATATGGAATCTTGTTTTCATGCAGTATGAAAAATCTAGCGATGGCTCAATGACACCACTTCCAAAACCATCTATCGATACTGGTATGGGATTAGAGAGAGTTGTAGCTATTTTAGAAGGGCAACAATCAAACTATGGTTCTTCACTTTTTATGCCAATTATCAATGATGTTGTAAAACTAATAGGTAAAGAGTATGAGTATGCTACAGGTGCATCTTACCGTGTTATTGCTGACCACATCAGAACAGCAGTTTTTCTTTTAGCACAAGGTATTAACTTCTCAAATGAGGGTCGTGGTTATGTTCTTAGAAGAATCTTACGCCGTGCTGTAAGACATGGTTACCTTTTAGGATTCCGTGCTCCGTTTATGTTTAAACTTGTAGATACAGTTGTTGGCATAATGGGTGGCGAATATGAGTACTTAAAAACAAAAGCTGAAGTTGTAAAAGAGCAGATAGAACTTGAAGAAGCAAGATTCTTTAAAACAATAGAATCTGGAATTGCTTTGTTTGAAGAGGAGCTAAAAACTACTAAAGAGACTTTCTCTGGTGAGGTTGCTTTTAAACTTTACGATACTTTTGGTTTCCCATTAGACCTTACAGAAGATATGTTAAAAAGTCATAACTTAAAACTAGATTCTGCTAAGTTTGAAGAGCTAATGCTAGAGCAAAGAACTCGTGCAAAAGCTGCTTGGAAAGGTAGTGGAGATGATGCTGTTCATGGTGATTTTAAAGAGCTTTTAGAGAAGTTTGGTGAGAACACATTTGTAGGCTATGAGTTTACACAGCATTCAGGTGAAGTTTTAGCACTTTTAGATGATTCTTATAAACATTCTGATTCATTATCAGCAGGGGATAAAGGTTGGGTACTTTTAGATATAACACCTTTTTACGCTGAATCTGGTGGACAAACTGGAGATATGGGTGAGTTAGAGGGTTTTGCAAAAGTTGTAGATACTAAAAAATTCTTTGGTCTTAATCTCTCACAAATCGAAGTGAGAAAAGATATTAAAGTTGGAAATGTTGTAGATTCTATCGTTGATATCTCAAGAAATGAGATTGTAAAACATCACTCTGCAACACACCTTTTACACGCAATTTTGTTTGATGTACTAGGAGATCATATCTCACAAGCTGGTTCACTAGTAGAAGCTGATAGATTAAGATTTGACTTCTCACACCCTAAAGCTGTAACACACGCTCAGTTAGCTGAGATTGAGACTAGAGTAAACTATGAAGTTTTAAAAGCAATTCCAGCTAAAACAGAAGTTATGGGCATCGAAGACGCTAAAAACTCTGGTGCAAAAGCTCAGTTTGGTGAAAAGTATGGTGATAGCGTAAGAGTTGTAAGTTTTGAGAAATCATCTATAGAGTTTTGTGGTGGTGTTCATGTTGATAACACTGCAAATATCGGTTCATTTATCATCACAAAAGAGAGTGGTGTATCTGCAGGTGTGAGAAGAATCGAAGCTGTATGTGGACAAGCTGCTTATAAACATTTTACTGAGCAAAGAATGCTTATTAAACAAGTTGAAGCAGAGGTGAAAAATCTTGATGTAATCGCTGGAATCAGCAGAATGAAATCAACTATCTCTGAACTAAAATCTGAGGTTAAAGAGGCGTTAGAATCTTCAAAAGTAGAGATCACTGCAAATGAGATTAACGGTGTAGCTGTTGTTATCGAAGAGTATCCATCTGGTGATATTAAAGAGAAAATCGATGAGCTAAAAAATCAAAATGAGAAACTTTGTGCAATGCTTTTCCAAGTAAAAGGTGATAAAGTTCTTATAGCATGTGGTGTACAAAATGCTAACGCTAAAGCTGGTGATTGGATTAAAAAAATTGCTCCTATTTTAGGTGGCGGTGGTGGAGGTCGTCCAGACTTCGCACAAGCTGGTGGTAAAGATGCTTCTAAACTCCCAGAAGCGAAAGAGGCATCTCTTAGTTTCATAACAGAGGCTCTAAGCTAGTGCAAGAGTTTTTTTTAGAATACAAGGTAATCATTGTATTCTTACATGTCCTATCAGCCGTTGTTTGGGTTGGTGGGATGGTTGCTATGCGTTACGCTGCACACCCATCATTTTTAGAGATAGAATCCCCACTTAAAAGATTAGAGAGAATCGCCGATGCTCTTAAAAGACTATTTTGTATAGTCGCTCCATTTGTTTTAGTGCTACTTGTAACTGCAATTTTGATGATAAATGGCTACTCAATCTCAGATACAGAGTATAAAATTTTCGCTTACGCAAAAGAGGCTATTTGGACTGTTATGTTTTTAAATCTTGGTGTAATGATTCGAAGAAGAAACAACGCTCAAAAAGCCCTAGAGCGAGGTGAATTAGTTTTAGCAAAAGAGCAGTTAGGTATGATAGGGAAATATATGGTTCCTGTAAATATTGCTCTTGGTGTTGTTGCTATTTTCTTGGGTACTTATTTTTCATCGGTGTTTTAAAAGATGGAAGAATTTATAAATAGATACAACTTCAAAGACTATTTCGTAGATGACTTAATCTACGATGACACAAAAATCATCTTTGTTTTAGAATCTCCTCATGTGTATGAGGTTAAAAATGGGTATCCTGTTGCTGGAAAAAGTGGTAAGGATATGTCTAAGATTCTTATGGAAGATGAGGAGTTAAAAAAGCTCTCTTTTGGTCAACTAGTTTACGAGAAGAGAATCCAAAACTTTGGGATTCTTAATGTCTCAAATATCCCTCTACAAGAGTTAGCATATAATTTAAAAACTGATAATGGTAGTTTTTCTGCTCTCCCAACTCAACTTATTTTTAAAGATTTTGTACTTTTTAGACAGAATCCAAGTAAGAGAAAAAAAGATTGTCGTGTGAATAAGATGATTGACACTTTTGCAGAGGATTTCAAAAAAAGATTAGACGAACACAGAGATAAAAAAATAGTTCTTTGTGGTGGCTTTGTTCAGAAGATTTTTCACGATAATTTTTCAATTGATGAGTTTGAGAATCTTATAGAGGTTCCTCACCCATCTTTTAACAACTGGTCAAAAGTAAAATATAAAGAGAAGATAGAAGAACTTTTGGAGTTTGTAAAATGATACGATTAGCTTCAGGCTCAGAAACTCGTGCGATGCTTTTAAATAATGCTGGTATAGAGTTTATTCAAGAATCCATTGATTTTGATGAAGATTCTATTATTGCAACTAGTCCTAAAAACTTTGTCTATCAAGCAACACTTGGAAAGTATGAGGCTAATCTTAAAGAGTTTGGATTCGATGATTATCCCCTTTTAGTTGCAGATACAGTTGTGACTTCACAAGGTCAGATTCTACGAAAAGCAAAATGTGTAGATGATGCACGCAATATTTTGATGACACAAAGTGGGCAAATCACTTCTATAGTTACTTGTATGATTTACCACTCAAAAGAGAAAAAAATTATAGATATATCTCAAACTGATTATATTTTTGATGATTTTGATTTAGAAGATTTAGAATCTTATCTTGAATCTGGTGAGTGGCGTGGAAAGGCTGGGGCTTGTATGGTTGAGGGCTTTTGTAAATCTTACATCAAAGAGGTTCGAGGTTACGAGAGTACAGCTATGGGATTAAATACAGATATTTTAAAAGTTTTTATATAATGTACTACGAAAACGAACTCAAAGCACTCAAACGCTCAGGAAGATATAGAACTAGAGAGGTTGTAGATACTGAGATTCTTGATTTCGCTTCAAACGATTACTTAGGTTTATCTCATAACAAAGAGCTACATACTCTTACCTGTAAAACACTCTCAAAACTTCCACTTCATAGCTCAAAAGCCTCCCTTTTAGTAAACGGTTATCATCAGATTCACAAAGATTTTGAAGATGCTTTGTGTGAAGCTAACGGTTTTTCAGATGGAGTGGTTTTAGGAAGTGGATTCAATGCTAACATCGCTCTTATAGAATCTTTAGTGAGAAAGGGTGATACTCTTTTTATGGATGAAAAGTATCACGCTTCTGGAGTTTTAGCTTCAAAACTAAACGGGATGAGTGTTATTTATTTTAAACATAACGATATGCAAGAGTTACAACAACTTTTAGAATCTTCTAGTGCTAAAAGAAAGATAGTTGCAGTTGAGGGAATCTACTCAATGGATGGTGACTTAGTACCAAAAGAGGTATTTGAAATTTGTGATAGCTTTGATGCACTCCTCATAGTAGATGAAGCACATAGTAGTGGTGTGATTGGGGATAAACTGATGGGTGTGTTTGATTATTACAACATTAGTATAAAAGCAAATCATATTAAAATGGGAACTCTTGGGAAAGCTTATGGGAGTTTTGGAGCATTTATACTGGCATCAAACCATATAGTAGAGTATCTTTTAAACCGTGCTAAACCTATCATCTACGCAACTTCACTTTCCCTTTATGATACACTTTTAGCTCATAATGCACTCAAATATATTTTACAAAACACAGATGAGATAAAAAAAAGTATCGAGCAGAATCAGTCAATTGTAAAAGAGATTTTAGGTGTAGAGGTTCAGGGTTTAATAGTCCCAATTCTTATAGATGATAACAAAAAAGTACTAGAGATAAAAGAGAAATTACTCTCACTCGGCTATGCAGTTGGAGCGATTCGACAACCAACAGTTCCTAAAGCAATTATTAGATTAATCGCAAGAGTTGGGCAAAGTGGTGAGCAATTAAGAGATTTATG
>Ga0193965_1000606_pt1 | contig 11006 bp, 10 predicted proteins | sample FB_8_MG_FD_140330 | JGI IMG/M metagenome (GOLD analysis project Ga0193965, IMG submission 140330) | Microbial mat bacterial communities from the Broadkill River, Lewes, Delaware, United States - FB_8_MG | ecosystem: Environmental > Aquatic > Freshwater > River > Microbial mats | place: USA... | reverse complement strand
TATTGATGATGAAGTGGTTGTTTTTTTGGAAAAACTTATTAAAAAAACGAAACCTTTAATAAAATATTTTAAAGAAGAAGATTTAAAATTACATTTCTTAGGACAGTTATTTGCTAAAATAGATTTTACCTCTTATGAAAATAATTTTAGAGATTTTTATGATGAGAAGTTGACTTATAAAACAGATAAATTTATTTTTAATGGTGAGACTGACTTTGTCATTGCCAAAGGACTTTTTAAAAGTGAAAAGCCTTATTTTTTTATCCAAGAGTTCAAGCAAGGAAAAACACGAAAAGACCCTGAACCCCAACTCCTAGCAGAACTTATCTCTGCTGTGGAACTTAATAATGAAATATCTATGAGAGGGGCGTATATTGTAGGTGCAATTTGGAATTTTGTGATTTTAGAGAAATTAGGCAAAGATAAATATCAATACTTTGTAAGTGAAAACTTTGATAGCACGAAGATAGAAGATTTAAAAGCTATCTATAGAAATTTGGTTTTTATAAAAAAGGAAATTATAGAGATGATTCAAAAAGAAAATTTTAAAAAGTAGGCTAGTATGACTTTACCTCCAATCATCCATACCATCTCGCAACTCTTACTCAAACAAAATGCTCAGGCTATTGTGGTGGGGGGGGCTGTGCGTGATTATTTTTTGCATTTACCTATCAAAGATTATGATATAGAGGTTTATGGGTTAGAGCGTATAGAGGAGTTAGAGAAGCTACTAGGTGCTTATGGGTCAGTTAATCTTGTGGGGAAGAGTTTTGGGGTTTTGAAGTTTTCGTATCAAGGTGAAGAGTATGATTTCTCTTTTCCTAGAGTAGAGGAGAGCATAGGAGAGGGGCATCGTCTGTTTGCTGTCTCTTGTGATGGAAAGTTATCTTTTGAAGAGGCGAGTAGACGGAGAGATTTTACTATTAATGCTATGGGGTATGTGGTTTGTAGTGGGGAGTTTTTGGATCCTTTTAATGGAGAAGAGGATATGAGAGAATCTACTCTTAGACATATAGATGATAGTTCCTTTATCGAAGACCCTTTAAGAGTCTATAGAGCTATGCAGTTTTGTGCAAGATTTGAGTATAGATTAGCTCCAAATACCCAAAAACTCTGTGCCACAATGGTATCAGAGGGAATGCTTCAAAGCCTCCCAAAAGAGCGAATCTACACAGAATGGGTCAAGCTCTTGCTAAAAGCACCCAAGCCCTCTATTGGATTTGAATTAATGCGTAGGCTTGGTGTATTACACTATTTCCCTGAACTTAAAGCACTTATTAATACTCCTCAATCACCTCTGTATCATCCTGAGGGTGATGTATGGATACATACAATGATGAGCCTAGACCAGATGGCAAAGCTCAAAACAGGAGAAACCAAAAGAGACCTTAAACTCCTTTTTGCTACTTTGTGCCATGATTTAGGCAAAGCCCAAAATACTACCATCGACGCATCAGGCAAAATACGCTCAATAGGGCATGAGTATGCAGGAGTCAAACCTACAGAGTCCCTACTCTATCGCCTTACAAATGAACGAAGTTTTATCGAATCAATTTTGCCTCTAGTAGAGCATCATCTAGCTCCATCACAATTTTATGCTAACTCTGCAAAAAGCAAAGCAATTCGTAGGCTCTCTACCAAAGTTACTATTAGTGAGCTTGTAGTAGTAGCCAAAGCAGACTTTTTGGGTAGAACCACACAAGAGGCACAACTAGGAGTATATAGAGCAGGAGAGTGGCTTCTTGAAGAGGCAAAAAAACTTCAAGTAGACCAAACCTCTCCCAAACCTCTGATTTTGGGTCGTGATTTGATAGGATTGGGGATTCCTCCATCATCACAATTCAAAGAGATTCTCTCTACTCTCTATACTCTGCAATTAGATGGAAAGATAGAGAACAAAAGAGATGCTCTCAAAGAGGTAAAGAAGAGATTTATAAGATAAAAGCTTTTTTCATTTTTGATTCTATCTCTTGGGCTGTATAGGTGTGGTTTGTAAAATACTCACACGCTATAACACCTTGATAGAGGAGCATATCGCTACCATCTTTTGTAGGGACAGTATACTCTTTTGCTAGTTTCAAAAAGGGGGTCTCTTTGCCATATATTACATCTATACAGGCTTTGGCTTGTGGAATAATGCGTTGCAGAAGCTCTCTAGGAGCAGGAAGAGACTCGTCTGCTAATCCTGCGGATGTCATATTGATAATTAAGTCAAAATGACGCGGTTGAAAATCTTCAAAGAGAGCTGTTTCAAATCCCTCTTGGTCAAAATACTCTAATCGCTCTTTGCTACGATTGAGTATCGTCACATCATACCCCTTATCTTTGAGTATTGCACTTGTAGAACGGGCTGTGCCACCTGCACCCAAAAAGAGTACACTCTTAGCAGGTTCAAAAGAGGAGATGGCTTTGAGAAACCCTGGGGCATCTGTGTTGTATCCATAGAGCTTTCCATCTCTTTTGACAATAGTATTTACCGCTCCCACCTTTTGGGCAAACTCATCTAAAAAATCACAAGCTCTATAGGCATCTTCTTTGTGTGGCACAGTAATATTGATTCCCTTAAGACCCAACTCCAAAAACTTCTCTCGAAGCTTCTCTCCATCTTCTAAAAGATAACGACCATAACAAGCATTATAGTTATATCCCTTAAAGACCAAATTGTGCATAAGTGGTGACTTGGAGTGTGAGACAGGGTTTCCAAAAATAGCAAACTGTTGCATTTAGAGACTCTCCATCTCTTGGAGTGTGGCAAGAAGTGCCCCTAGCTTATTTTTGACCTCTAGGTACTCTAGTTTTGGTTGGCTATCTGCTACTACTCCTGCTCCTGCTTGGAGTGTAATAGAATCCGAGTTTATCAAAGAGGTACGAATAGCTATCGCCGAATCCATATTTCCATTAAAAGAGAAATACCCTACACTTCCACTATAAAAACCTCTTTTGAGCTTCTCTGCTTGAGCTATTAGTTCCATAGCTTTAATCTTTGGAGCCCCTGTCATTGTACCTGCGGTAAAGGTAGCAGAAAAGAGGTCAAACATATCTTTGCCCTCTTCCAAAGAGGCTTCAACATCACTTACCATATGCATTACATGGCTATATTTCTCTACTCGCATCATACTTGTGACTTTTATTGTGCCTGTAGTTGCTACGCGTCCTACATCATTGCGTCCTAGGTCAATAAGCATAAGATGCTCTGCACACTCTTTTGGGTCATTGAGCATCTCTTGTTCTAGTTCTCGGTCTCTTTTTTGATTTTTGCCTCTTTTGCGTGTTCCTGCTATGGGTCGCAAAAGTATCTCACCATCTGTAAGTCGCACCATCACTTCAGGTGACGAACCACAAATAGAGAACTCCTCATAATCAAGTAAAAAGAGATAGGGTGAGGGGTTTTTAGAACGGAGTATACGATAAAAACTTAGAGGGTCAATAGAGCCTTTTTGTGTATATCTATTAGAGAGAAGTATCTGAAATATATCTCCGCTTCGTATAGACTCTTTGGACTCATCTACCATCTGCTTAAATCGCTCCTCTTCAATAGCAAAACTCCCCTCTCCATCTAGCGTAACAGCCTTTAGAGGAATATAGGGTTGTGAGCAGTGAAGCATAGACTCAATAGCCTCAAATGCCTCCTCTTCTCTGGAGTCATTGAGTATCATAGTAAGCTTTGCACTCTTGTGTGAGTAGCCCAAGATAATTTTGGGTCGAATCAAATCTAAATCTGGTGTATCAAGCGGATCATAGAGTCCATCCATACTCTCATTGAGTGTAGGTTCAAAAACTTTTACCATATCATAGGCAATAAATCCAATAAAACCATCTACAAAACTAAAGCCTATCTCTTGGGCTAAGGCTTGATAGGCTTGTGTATCTAGTTTGCTATAGTACTCTTTCAAAAAACTAAAAGGGTCTCTCTCTACTACTGATGTTTGATTTTCACTATTGGTATAAGAGGTCTCTTTGTTTTTATAGCGAATCCTCTCTTTAGCTCCTATAATAATAAAGCTAAAATTCCCATCACTTGTGTTTACAACACTCTCAAAAAGCATAGTAACCTCAGAACTAAACTTCTCTTTGAGTTGTGCATAGAGAGCTACTGGTGTGCTTTGGTCATAAAGTATAGTTTTATACATAATTTCTCTATTTTATATTAATGATAAAGGCACCTTTATTAATACGGTCCTTTACTCTGGCTAAATCTCTATTTGCCATCTCTCGTGAACTATATGATCCTATCAAAAGTTTTCCTGAGTTATGGAGTTTATAAGAGAATCCACTATTTTTGATTACTCGCAAAAATTGACTACTTGGCTTTGTAGTAAATGAACCCACTTGTATATAGTACGAACCTGTTGAGGTATGAGGTTTTGGTGTCTCTACCTTTTTGGCTGGTTCTGGTCTCTTCTCTACAGGTTTTGGTTTGGGTTTTGGCTCTACCTTTGGCTTTGGTTCTGCTTTGGGTTCTACCTTTGCAGGGGCTTCGTTGGTAGGTGCTACCACTGGTGCGGGAACCTCATCATTTACCTCTTGTATATCAGGCTTGACCTCTGCATTTTCGCTAGAGGCTTGAGCTGTTTTATTATCCTCTGCACTCTTTCTATCTAAGAGAGTTGTAATATCTTCTAACTCATCATTATCATTATCCTCGTCTTTGATAGACTCATCAAGTTGCAATTCAGAGCTTACTATGCTCTCATTTTCTGATGCTAAAAGGGAACTATTTTCATCTTTCTCCTCTAATACCATCTGTGCCATCATAATAGCAATCACAAGGATAGCAACCAAAAGAGCAACAATGGTGAGTACTCCTTTGCCCTTTGAATTTTTTTTTCTTTCACTCTCTCCAATAATCAAATCGTTTAAATCATGGTCTGTCATAAAAAATCTCCAATAAAAATAGTATAGAAATATTATATCATATTAATATATATGAAAACTTGAACTACTTTTTATTTTGGTGAATAATCCTCTTTATAGCCTCTGAACAAATGGTAAGACCAAAGGCTCCTGTCACAGCGATACAAGAGCCTTTCTCTTTGCATCTGTCCTCTTCAGGAGAGAATACAACAGTAAAGTTTCTATCAAATTTTGCTTTTTTTAGCTCATTACGAATTTTTCTTCCTAGTGCGTCCCCATGGCTTTTCCAAATAGATGCAACTTCAATTTTGGAACTATCATACCTTTTTGCAGACCCCAAAGACATAATAACTTTTTTGTACTCCTTTTTTGCAATCTCTATTTTGACTTTGGTTGTATCAGCTGCATCAATAATAATATCATAAGCAGAAAAGTCAAAACTCTCAACCCAAGCCATATCCATCTTTTGGTTGATGGCTCTAATCCCTTTGTATCTTTGAGCAAGAACTACTGTTTTGGTCTCTCCTATGGCATCACTTGCTATTTGACGATTTTGGTTACTTATCTCATAACTATCATAATCTATAATAGTAATATTGACTACACCACTCCTATAGAGACAATCAAGAGCATGTCCCCCTACTCCACCCACACCCAAGATAAGCACTTGTGCCTCTTGAAGTTTGGCAAAATTTTCTTCTCCAAAGAGTTCTCTACACCGCTCATATCTCATAGCCACTGCTTTAGGTCTGCTATATCTTGATAACTTGTCATATCCAAATGCACAGGGGTAATAGAGACAAAGTTTTGGTTGACTGCTTCAAAGTCTGTAAGGTGCGTATTCTCCTCACTAGGATTCCAGTCAAGCCTAGGGAGTCCTATCCAATAATACTCTGCCCCACGAGGATTATGGTGTACTTGGGCATCATTCCCATAATATCTCTCTCCTGCACGGGTGACTTTGACTCCTCTACACTTATGAGGAGCAATAGGTGGAATATTGATATTCAAAAATTTTCTTTGAGGCAAGGGAAACCTATCTTCAAATATTTTTTTGACTATATCTACAATAGTTTCTGTTGCTAATTTGTATTCGAGTTTGTCTATATCTTGGCAATTATTTGCACACACCTGAGAGATAGCTATAGCAGGAATCCCTTGCAAAACAGCCTCCATAGCCGCAGATGCTGTCCCTGAATAGGTAATATCTTCACCCATATTTGCCCCTTTGTTGATGCCAGAGATAACAATATCGGGTCGAGTATCCTCATCAAAGAGTTTATGCAGAGCAAGAAAGATGCAATCTGTTGGCGTTCCATCATCAAGCTTATAAAAATCATCATCCACACAGATAAAACGAAGAGGTTTTGTTAGTGTAAGCGAGTGACCACATGCTGATTTTTCTAGTGTAGGGGCAACTACTATCACTTCTCCTAATGGTCGTAATGCGTGAACAAGAGCCAAAATCCCTTTGGAGTCATACCCATCATCATTGGTTATAAGTATTTTTTTCATTCTTAGAATATCCTTTTAATGCTTCTATCAATTATTGCTACAAAAAGAGAAAACTATTCGTAAAGCTTTATAATTTGGTGTATAATACGATAAATTAAATAAAAAATTACTACTAAAGGAGATAGTTATGGTAGAGAATTCAAAAGAAGAGAAGATAGCTATAGCAATTGAAATCGCAATAAGATTAGGAGTCTTAGCAACCATACTCTTGGTCTCTTTTCTTATCTTAAAACCCTTTGTACCTATTGTAGCGTGGGGTATTATTATTGCTGTAGCTCTCTCTCCTTTGGTTACAATGCTTGTAGATAGATTTGGGAGGAGAAAATGGGTAATTATTGGAATGACTGTGGGTATTATCTCACTATTAATTATCCCTACCTATATGCTCTCTGGCAAGATGATTAGCTCTTCGAAGAGTGTTATACAGATGGCAAAAGAGGGGAACTTAACTATCCCAGCTCCTACACAAAAGGTAAAAGAGTGGCCTCTTATTGGGGAGAAGAGCTATAGTATATGGGATAATGCATCAAGTAATCTCAAAGATACTCTTGCCCCATACAAAGAGAATATTCAAAAACTTATCACCTCTATAATTTCTGCTCTAGGAAGTGGTATAGGGACTATTTTTATGTTTATTGGTGCTATGATTATCTCTGCTCTCTTTTTGCTTAACCCTCAAAATTGGGTACAGCTGTACCAAAATATACTCTGTCGCTTTTTAGGAGAGCAAAAAGGGTTAGAGTGGGCGAACTTATCTGCTTTGACTGTTCGTAGTGTTGCCGTGGGTGTTTTGGGAGTAGCTGTGATACAGGCTCTCTTTGCACTCTTTGGACTTTTGCTTATGGATGTACCTTTTGCTCTTGTTTTGGCATTTATTATTATGTTCTTAACCATTATTCAACTCCCTGCACTTATTATTATTGGACCAATTATTGCTTATGTCTTCTCCTATTCTAGTGGTACTGAGGCTACTATATTTGCTATCTATATGTTGGTTGTGGGGGCGAGTGATGGTATACTTAAACCTATTTTGATGGGGCGTGGTGTAGATATACCTATGCTTGTTATATTAATTGGTGCTATTGGTGGTATGCTCTTGATGGGCATGATAGGTCTCTTTGTAGGGGCTGTTATTTTTGCTCTCTCTTACAAACTCTTTGAATTATGGATTAGTCAAGTCAACAACTAATGAAAAGTCTTACGCAAGAAAATAACTTTTTATACCTCTGCCTCTCTCTTGTTCTTCTGCTTTTTAGTGGTGCAATAATGCAAGAGGTATCAAACAAATGGGCAGATACGCTCTTTGCTCTTATTACGCTTCTTATGTTTTTTGTAAGTATCAAAAGTCTCTACAAAGATGTACCATGGATACGAATGGTCTCTTTGCTGGTTATCTCTGTGGTTATACTTGCTATTATAGAGAGATTATCGCATTTTTATTATAGTAAATATCTCAACCTCTTGATTCTTTTTGTCTTTTTTCTGCACTCTTTTATTACAGTATCCAAACAGATATTTTTTCAGGGGCGTGTGACTCTTAATATTATTATAGGCTCTCTCTCTTTGTTCTTTTTGATTGGTCTTTTATGGTCTGTAATCTACCTCTTTTTACTCCAATTAGACCCCAATGCCCTCTCTGGTATAGAGGCTCAAAGTTGGCAACAGAACTTTTCACGAGTTACCTATTATAGCTTTGTCACTCTTACTACTTTGGGGTATGGAGATATTTTGCCTACAAATAGACTCACAGAGTTCTTTGCCTATATGGAAGCAATTGTGGGGCTTTTTTATATGGCTATTATTGTTGCTAGTCTTATCAGTACAAGAGAGCCAAAATCTAAGGATGAGTAATGGCTCTGGATAAACTAAAATTCTCTATCAAAGCCTCTTTGAGTTTAACTTTGGTGGTTTTACTCTCTTTTAGCCTTGGATGGACACAAATTACACCTGCTATAGTGACTATTATTATTATTGCCTCTATGGGAAGTGTGGGTGAATCTCTAAACAAAGGGCTACTGCGTGTAATAGGGACTATCATTGGAGCATCTTTGGGTCTGCTCTTGATTGCTCTTTTTCCTCAAGAGAGAGAACTCTACCTCTTGATACTCTCTCTCTTGGCAACAGGGATACTCTACTTAGCTCGTGCATATAGAGGTGATAATAGTATCTTTATGCTTACTGCTATAACTATGATGATGATGTTTAATAATGGTGCGGTAGAAGAGAGCTTTATGTTTGGTATAGAGAAGACACTTATGACACTTTTTGGGATTGTTATCTATACGCTTGTTGATATATTGCTTTGGAATCAGCAAGTAACACTCAAAACCAACGAACCTCTCATTGCCCTAACCAAGCAACAAAAGATATTTTTTGACTCTGCCCCAAGCGATAGAACAACCCAGTTATGGCAAAAACTTTTTGAAAAAGAGGAAGCACTTAGAGCTTTTACTAGAGAACAAAGCTCTACCCTCTTAGAGCAAAACTTTACTCATGCTCAATGGTCACAAATTACTGCCTATACTCAAAAGATAGATGCTCTCTTGCTCTCATTAGCCCATAATGAGTATAGTGATACCTTCTATCAAGATGCTAAGCTAGAGATACTCTCTTTGTTTGATACAATAGACCACTTATGCTATGAAACCAAAGAGCATACACTCCCTCAAAGGCTCTTGTTAGAGTCTCCTAATACTACCAATCTCTCTGCTCTGCAAAAAGCCTCACTGGTTACTCTACAATACAACCTAGAGCAGTTACATGCCTCTTTGCGAGAGTTAGCACTAATACTCAACGGCTCCATAACTCCCAAACCAGCTCTTTTGGAGTCTCAATTTATTTGGGGAGATAGAGAAGATATAAAAGGGGCTTTTATTAGTTTTTGTATCTTTTGGTTTGCCACACTCTGTTGGATTCTTTTTAATCCTCCTGTTGGTTTTCTTATTGTCACACTTGCTACAAGTATGAGTATTATTACCACTTTTACCTCTGTGAAGCCCTCTCTTTTGCTTATTGTTTTTACACTCTCTTTTCTTTTTGCCTCTTTTGCCTATATTGGAGTACTTCCAAATCTCTCTCATGGGTGGGAGCTTGGATTATTTATCTTTTTTTATGGAATGATAGGTTTTTATCTTATTCCACCAAAGCTCTCTCTCTTTTTTCTTATTGGGATACTCACTTTAGGTTTGGCAAATCCTATCTCTTATAACTTTGCAGTTTTTTTGGGAACACTTCTTGTTTTTTATCTCTTTTTATCTCTTCTGCTTCTCTTCTATTATATCCCTTTCTCTACCAAACCAGAGAAGCTCTTTGAAGTGATGAGAAGGCGTTTTTTTACGCTTGTAACAAAGCGTACCAAGAGAAGCCTCTATCACCTTATGCCCACAGTAGAGAAGATGCAACTCTGGTCTGATGCAATCAAGAGCGATACAAAGAGTCATCACTCAAGAGAACTCTTTATCCAAGAGGCTCAAAGGGTAGCCTACTCTGTGATGCTCTTCCAAAATCACCTCTTGACTCTTACAAATAGCACTCTTAGAGATGAGCTATTTGCTCTTTATGACTCTTTGGGGTTAGAAAAAAAATTAGATGAGTTATTGGCAACTATAGAGCTAGAAAAATATACCAAAGAGGAGCAAGAACTCTTCTATCAAGCGGTGATTTTGGGGCAAAATATGGCTATAAGTCTCTTGGCATCTAGGGAGTTAATGCAAGATATAGATTTTGATGAGCTACAATCAGGAAGATTCTAGCTCTATAGATAGTTATTGCAGTGTAAATTCTGCTTGGGCTTCCATAGCAACAGCCACACCTGTCATAGAGAGAGCCTCATTTGCAATGTATCCATCTTTTTTTAGCTCTTGGAGGAGCTTTCGCCCCTCTGCTAAATCAAACATTCCTGTATTTGCCAATGATTTTGTCACCTCTTCAAGTGTCTCATCGGACTCTTTTTTGAAAATACCCAAGAGAAAAACTCGTTTGAGTATATCTGTCTCTCTCATCTCTTCTCCTTAGTGTAGGTCTTTATTGAGTGTAACTTCTCTTGTGCTTCTACGAGCTATTGTAGTACCTGTAGTAGAGTTTTGTCTATAGTGAATACCATTAAGACCTTGTAACTCTTCACCTTTGAAACTCTCTTTATCTGCTAAGTTTGCTTCTGGATTTGCTTCATTGATTTTGGCAAGTTCAGGAGCAGAAATAGAGATTTTTGTACCTGCTAAAATAGTAACTCCTGCATCTACAATACACCCATCACCCAAAGGCAGACCTGTTACAGAGTTTGCACCCAAAAGTGTGTTTTCACCTATAGAGATAGGATTTCCATCTGTTCCTGAGAGAACACCCAAGATACTCGCACCTCCACCTACATCAGAACCACTCCCAACAATAGCAGAGCTAGAGACTCTACCCTCTACCATTACAGGCCCTAGAGTTCCTGCATTAAAGTTAATATAAGAAGCCCCTGGCATAACAGTAGTTCCATTAGCTAACTGTGCACCCATTCTTACTTTGCTTGTATCTAGTATACGAGTATTATCCGCAGGAATAATATGTTGTAAGAATCTTGGGAATTTATCCACACTATCAATAGTAGGGAATGTTCCCTTGAGTTTCATTTCGATTTCATTCTCTCTAAG
>Ga0193965_1000605_pt1 | contig 11043 bp, 11 predicted proteins | sample FB_8_MG_FD_140330 | JGI IMG/M metagenome (GOLD analysis project Ga0193965, IMG submission 140330) | Microbial mat bacterial communities from the Broadkill River, Lewes, Delaware, United States - FB_8_MG | ecosystem: Environmental > Aquatic > Freshwater > River > Microbial mats | place: USA... | reverse complement strand
CTGGCGCTGTGCGACAGATGACCAGTGGGTGTTCAACCCGCGCCCCCGTTATCCGGTCGCGTAGCGAGCGGATAACGTTTAAAATGAGTAATCAAAAAGTCGCCCGCGGGTTTTTGATTGGTCTCTTTTAATTTGTTATGTGCTACATACTTGTGTATCCGACTAATTTAGTAATTAATAATTTACCATCAATTAATTCTATAGTTGTTTCCTCTTTTGATGAACCTGATATATTTTTGCCTTCTATAGTCATTGATTCTTTAATATTTGAAGTGACAAATGCTTTATTGTTTTTAATTTTAATATTTATATTTGTTCGAGTATATTTATAATTTTTATATATCGACCAACCTCTTTTTAATATAGACACATAGTCTTTTTTTGTAAGTTTCATAATTTGTTTCTTATCTTCCATTGTCATATTAATAATTATTACTACATTTTCACTTAATGTATCTGAAATTATATTTGCATTCTTCATAACGGCTGCTTTATCAATACTTACAAGAAATACATTGACATTTTGTTTAGTTAAATCATCTGCATTAGCTGTAGAGAAAATAACCATATATATCAATATAGAAAATAATTTTATTAGTTTGTTCATTACATTTCCTTATTTATTGTTACAGATTCTAAAATCTTAAAATTTATTTTTATACATAACGGTTGACTCTAGCCAATAAATGACCGCTAGGGTATTTATTGGTTACGAGGTTTTGTTAACTTCTTTAAAATGGCTTACGATTCCATTTAAAATGAAACCTCCTATAAATAGTAAAACTCCCCATAGTGTAGCATTACTGCTTAAAGCATCTGAATATATCTTATCATTAGCTTTATCAACATTAGAGTTTAATTCATCTAAATTTTTCATCATTACATTATATTTTAAATTTATCTCTCTAAGATTTGCTAAAGTACTTGGGTCTTTTTCCATTAATAATTTTATAGTTTGTACTTGTTCATTAGAAGAGATTACTACATTATTAAGTTCTTGGATTTTAGAACTAACATCAAGGGATTCTAATCCTGCAGATTTATTAATTAAAGAATTGATACTGCCAATATTGTCTTTAACTGTCTGTAATTCAATTTTTATTTCTTTAATTTCTTCTTTGATTTTTCCTTGCCCTTTAATAAATGCTAAAGTGGGTTCAAATGAAAAATAAGCCATTGCTACTACAGATAAGCCTACAAGCATCATTGCATTAAGGATTTTTTCTATCATATCAAACAATTTTAATTCCTTTTTTAAGTTAACTATTTATTGTATGAACACTATAACGTATATAAACTGATATGGATTATTATCTATCACTAAAAGTGTATAAATAATAATAAATTGTTTCATTTTGTTTAAAATTATATGACAGTATGTCATAAAAATCTATTCACTCAGTAAAAAAAACTATAATTTTTAAAACTTAAGAAAACTTTTCAGCAAGATATATAGCGTTATTTGTACAAAGTGTTAAGATAATTATTGAAAAATCCATTGTTTGTACATTTTGTTTAGATAATTATAGGAGCTTAAAATGAGTGAAAAAAGAAAATTATTGGATATAGTAAGAGATAAGATAAGGTTTAAACATTACAGTTATTCTACTGAAAAACTTATGTTGGTTGGATTAAACAGTATATCTTCTTTCATGATAAAAAGCAAACCTAAACAAAAGAGTAACTTCGCATATTTTTAGACATAGTTATGCTACACATCTACTTCAAGCTGGGAGAGAAAAAACTACTACATATAAGAAGCAACAAAATCTTTAAAAATCAACAACAAAACAGTGATTAAAATAGCGCTTAGTAGAAGATAAATCATGTTTTTTGAACGAAGCATATCTAAAAAGTTTTTTATTCCAAAAACTTTGATAGTGAGAGCAAAACTTACAAACCCACCAAGAGTACTTGCAAGTGCTAAACCGCTGACGCCATAGGGTGTTATGAAGGCAAGCGCAAAAATGATGTAGGTTACTAACGAGTAGGTTGCAATCTTTGCAGCCTTCATTTGCATCTCTTTTGCATAGAGCCAAAGAACAAAAAGCTTTTGTAAACCAAAAGGGAGAAGTCCAAGCATATACATCTGCAAAACAGCTGTTGTGTTGCGTGTGTCCTCAGCATCAAATGCACCTCTTTCAAACAAGAGCCAAGTGATCTCTTTTGAGAGAATAATTCCTCCTACAGTACTCATAGTAAGTAAAAAAGCTAAAAACCAAAACGCTTTTTTTAAAAACTCTTTTGCTTTAGTTTCATCTTTGTTTTTGAGGTATCTTGCAACTCTAGGAAAAAGTGCTATAGAGGTTGCGATGGCAAAAAGGGCTAGGGGGAGTTGAAAAATTCGGTTTGCATAGTAAAGGTAAGAGATAGAACCAGTTACTAAGAATGAGGCTAAAAAGGTATCTAAAAAAGCACTTACTTGTGCAGTAGAATTTCCCCACATAGCAGGAAAAAAGTTGTTCCTAAATTTTTTTGTATCGTGTTTGATAATTTTAGATTTAACTCTTAGGTATTTAAACCCACCAAAAAGTAGTTTTGATAGTCCCATTTTATAAATGGCGATTATATGTACTAAAACCTGTAAAACTCCACCAATTACGACGCCATAACTCAGGTAGTAAACTATCTCACTTTGGCTTTTATCTTGGGAAAAATACAAAGCAAGAATGAGTGAGATGTTGAGCAGGGCAGTTGAGAAAGCAGAGGTGGCAAAATGGTGTTTATATTGAAGCATTCCGCTTAAAAATGTCATGGCAAAAACAAGAGGAAGATACCAAAAATTTATAGCAACAAACGGAGAGGCTATCTCTATGGTCTGTGTATCAAAACCTACTGCTATAGCTTTTGTAAATAAAGCCGGAACTAGGTTTACAAGTAGTGTAATAAGTAAGATTATAGAAAGAAAAACTAAAAATATATTTGCTGAAAAAACAGCTTTGTGTTTAGTCCTAGCAAAAGCTGGTATAAAAACCTGAGTAAATGCACCTTCAGCAAAGATTCTACGAAAGAGATTTGGGAGTTTAAAAGCTATGAAAAAGATATCGCTATATATATTTGCACCAAGTGCAGATGCTGTTAAAAGGTCTCTGAAAAATCCCAAAACTCTTGAGATTAAAATTCCAAAACTATTGGTAAATATGGCTTTAAACATGGGCTTCTTTTTTGTTTTACATAAGTTTAACAAACTTTTAGTTAAAATGTAGACTTTAAATTTGAAGCTTACAAAATATTAAATAATTATTGGACAATGATATGGCCTTATTTGGTTCGAATAAACAAGAAACAAAATCAATTACCAAAGTAAAACCAACAGTTATAAAGACTCAAAATGTGGCCAAAGAACTTATGGCTATTGCAAAATCTTATGATGTTAAAGTTGACTCTTTGGATTTTAATATTTTTGAAGTTTGGACATACACTCGTATGTATGATGGTTCACGTGAGACAGAATGGGAAGAGATATCTCGAGATGAGCTTTATGAGCTTGATGATGAATCAGCACTTTTAAACCCAGAATTCCAAATAAAACAAACCTATGAGATTGAAGTTTTTTCTAAAAACAATGAAGATGATATGTATGCTGATTTAAAGCTTGCTGTTGGAGCGAATGCAACAAAATGTAAGGTTTATCTGAGCATAGGTGCCGGGTCTTCTGTATCTTACAACCCAAGATTTGAGCAAGATCTTTTAGTGCTCATTAACAAGCGTAAACTTAGAGCGGGTATTTTAATATATATTTTTGATGAGATGTTAAACGATGTAGTATCAAAAATTACTGCTCACGTAAGAGTACAAGAGACCGTGACTTATGAGCAAAGTGAAACTATACTCATTGCTGAGAGTTATGAGCCAACACTTACTACAGACGATGAACTTATTTTACATTTTGAAAAAAAAGAGGATATTGATGAAAATCAAAAAATTGATTACTCATCTCGTGGTTTTATTAAAAATGTAAAAAAAGATGAGCTTCTTATAGAGTACGTCAAAGCAAAAGAGGGTAAACCTGGTAGAAATTGTAGGGGTGAATTTATGAAGCCTCAAGAACCAGTAATCTCACATGAACCAACCTTTAAAATTAACGAGACAATAAAAGAGGTTGAAACTGATGATAGTATTGAGTACATAGCATATGAAAATGGTTATGTAAGTTTTGAAGATAACACTTATCTGATAAAAACTGATGTTGATGTTGGAGAGATTAGTTTTAAGACAACAGGTTCTATATCTACAGGTTTGGATTCTGATGTTTCAATCAGTGTAAAAGAGACTGACGCCATTAAAGACGCCATTGGTACAGGTATGGAGGTCGAAGTAAGTGAGATCGATATTGAAGGAAATGTAGGTTCTAATGCCAAAGTATTTGCCCTCAAAGCAAATGTAGGTGGGCAAACTCATAAAACTTCAACAATTCGAGCAGATAAACTTACCATAAATGTGCACAAGGGAAATGCTTTTGGTAAAAACATCCACATAACCAGACTTGAGCATGGTTTAATCGACGGTGACAATATTGAGATAGCACAAGCTGTTGGTGGCAATGTGAGAGGTAAAGAGATAGTTATAGATCTTTGTTCTTCTTATGTAAAAGCTACAGCCTCAAAACTCATAGAGATTAAAAAACTTCAAGGGAGTGAAAATGTTTTCACAATTGATCCCTTAGTAAAAAAAGATGCTCAGAAAAACCTTAGTGAAAATGAAGAGGAAGTTAAAAACCTCAAAATCAAGATAAGAGACTTGGGTAAAGAGATACAAACTTACTCAAAAATGGTTGAAGATGGGACTGCTGCATTTTTAGACTTGAAAAAAAGGTTACTTAATTACAAGAAAAATGGCGTTAAGATGCCAGAAAGTTTTGTAAAAAAGTATAAACAGTTTCAAAAAGTTCAATTACATTTAGAGCAGTTGAAAAAAAAATATACAAAATCAGAAACAGATTTAGAGATGCTATCTTCAAGTACTACAGTTTTGCAAGCTGATATATTTGAAGCGAGAATTATTAACAGAAATAGATGGGTTGGACACAATGAGATAATCTTTAAGATGGTTAATCCACCTTTAGAGTTTTCATATAAACCAAAAGAGGGCTCAGAAGATAAAATCTTTGCTCTTGTCGAGATTGGTGAAGGCGAATACGAAATACAGGCGGTAAAAGAGTAGATGATAGTTGGATTAAACGGTAAGATAGAACACAAAGAACCCTCTTTTGTTCATCTGGAAGTAAGTGGAATAGTATATGAGGTGTTTATATCTTTACAAACATTTTCTGCACTTCCAAAGGAAAATGTTAAGCTTTTTATCTCACATATTATTCGTGAAGATGCACAACTCCTTTTTGGTTTTTTAGATATGGCAGAGAAAAAAATGTTTATGAGGCTCATAAAGATTAATGGAGTTGGACCAAAGGTCGCTATGGCGATTTGTTCAACCTATTCGCCTGCCCAGTTTGCAAGTGTAATCAATAACAAAGATATCAATGGCGTCAAGAAAGTTCCTGGTATTGGTCCTAAGAGTGCAGGGCGTATTCTTGTTGAACTTAACGGTTTTGATGCGGAGATATTATCTTCAGATACTCCACAAAACCACTCTTTTAGTGAAGCTAGCGAAGCCTTAGAGTCTTTAGGATTTAAAAAAGACAAGATCTCTAAAGCCCTAAGTGCCTGTGATGGTGAAGACACAGCTTCTTTAGTGAAACAAGCTTTAAAATTATTACAAACTATATAAGGAAAAATATATTGAAATTAACTATTTTATTTGGTGGAGCTAGTTTCGAACATGAAATTAGTATAGTGAGCGCAATCACAGTAAAGGAGAAACTCTCAAATTTCAACTTATGTTTTGTTTTTTGTGATTCCGATCACTCTTTTTATCTTATACCGCAAGAGGATATGAAAGCAGTAACTTTTAGTAAGGGTACTTACAAAAAAAAGCCACAACTTACTATAGCTAAAGGTGCTTTTGTTCAAAAATCTTTTTTTGGTTCTACAGAACACGAAGGAACTGTTTTAAATCTTATTCATGGAGCAGATGGTGAAGATGGTTCAATTGCAGCGCTTTTAGACTTTTTTGCTATCAAATACATTGGCCCAAGAGTTGATGCAAGTGTATTTTCTTATGATAAGCGTTATACAAAATACCTTTGTGAAGCGAAGGGTGTCAAGTACGTAGATTATGAAGTATTTACTTCAAATGAGCATAAAGAGATACAAATGTCGTATCCTATTATTGTTAAGCCATCTCGCCTTGGAAGCTCAATTGGTGTGAGCATTGTAAAAAGTGAAAGTGAACTAGATTATGCACTTGATACTGCTTTTGAATATGATAACTCTCTTATAGTTGAGCCTTTTATCAATGGCGTCAAAGAGTATAACTTGGCTGGTTATATGGCTAAAGGAAAAATACACTTTTCTATAGTTGAAGAACCTCAAAAAAATGAGTTTTTGGATTTTGAGAAAAAATATATGGATTTTTCAAGAAGTGAACAGGTATTAAAAGCTGATATCTCTAAAGCACTTGAGTCGAAACTAAAATCAACATTTGAACAAGTTTACAAAGGGCTTTTTGAAGGTGCTCTTATCCGTTGTGATTTTTTTGTAATAGATGGGGAGGTGTATCTGAATGAGATCAATCCTATCCCTGGTTCGATGGCAAATTATCTTTTTGAAGATTTTCAAGATTCTATAGAAGCACTTGGAAACTCACTACCTCACTCTAAAAGAGTGAAAGTCTCTTATGATTACATCCATTCAATCTCATCTGCTAAAGGTAAATGATGGCAATAAAGTCTATACAATATAATCAAAATACATTTGATATAAGTTATGAGATAGTGAATCCAGAAGCAAAAGTCGACCTAATTGTTCTACACGGTTGGGGGAGTAACAAAGAGCTTATGAAAAAATCATTTTCCCCTTATATGAGTGCTTTTCGTCATATCTATATAGATTTACCCGGCTTTGGAAACTCCACCTGCCCATCTGCTTTAAAAACGACAGATTATGCAAGGATTGTAGAGCTTCTTATGATACATATGAATGCGCAAAAAGATATTATTCTGGGACACTCTTTTGGTGGTAAGGTAGCTCTTTTGCTTGATCCAAAAGTTCTAGTACTTGTAGCAAGTGCAGGTATATTCATACCAAAGTCTCTCAAAGTACAATCAAAAATTGCTATGACAAAAGTGTTTAATACCCTTGGTTTAAAGAGGTTTCGTTCGCTCTTTGTAGCAGAAGATGCAAAAGCATTAAGTGAACCGATGTATAACACTTTTAAAAATGTAGTCGATGAAGATTTTAGCTATGAATTCTCAAACTATAATGGAAAAGCACTTTTATGCTGGGGTAGAGATGATACTGCTACACCTTTAAGTTCTGGTGAAAAAATAGCCCAACTTATCAAAAACTCTAGCTTAGAAGTTTATGCAGGAGATCATTACTTTTTTATGAAGCATGCTAAAGATATCTCAAATAAGATAAAAGATACTTTTTTAAGTACACTAGGTAAGTAAGATGGAAAATTACGAATTATTAATCTCTTTTGTTGTCAATGTACTGTTTGTAACTGTTTTAGGCTGGTATCTTATCACTAATTTACAATGGTATGACTATAGACTCTCACGTGTGATTTTAAAACACCATAAGCCTCAATGGCATCTTATATATTTTATTATCCCCTTTATTGCGTATCATACTACAGGGCAATTTTTTACAATCTTTTTTCTTTTTGCAGTGCTGCCTGCTTTATTTGTATGGCATAAAAAGTTAGATAAAAAGCTTGTTCTTACTTGGCGTGTAAAGAGATTTTTGATTTTACTTATCTCTTTGACGCTTTTTCAAGACATCTTATGTACTTTAAAAGATGCTTGTCAGACTTATGGTGTTTTTATGCCGCTTGCACTCGCATATATAGGCTCTTATATGATAGAAAAGTTTCTGTTTATGACCTATAAAAAAGAGGCTAAGAAAAAACTCTCTGAGATGGATAAACTTCAAGTTATCGCTATTACAGGGAGTTATGGCAAAACAAGCATTAAAAATTTCGTAGCAAAAATACTGAGTCAGAAATACAATGTATATGCAACACCAAGAAGTGTCAATACTTTGGGTGGGATAATGGGTGATGTAAACAACTCTCTTCCAAGAGACACTCAAATATATGTGTGTGAAGCAGGGGCTAGAGAGAGCGGAGATATTTATGATATTGCTACTTTTGTAGAACCACAAACTGTAGTAGTTGGTAGAGTTGGCGAAGCACATATTGAGTATTTTAAATCTTTACAAAACATCATAGCTACAAAACTAGAGCTTATGCAGTCACCTCGACTAGAGAAAGCTTTTATACATACATCTGTAACAGATGAGCCACATGAAAAAGTGACTTTTTTCGGAGATGAGATTCAAAATGTAAATGCCACTTTGGAAGGTACTGATTTTGATATTGTTTTAGAAGATAAAAAACTCTCACTTCATACAGATATCTTAGGTGAATTTCAAACTATGAATATCGCTGTAGCAATTAAAATTGCTAAGCATTTTGGTTTAAGTGATGAAGAGATTATCAATGGCGTCAAGAGTTTAGAACCGGTTGAACACAGACTTCAAATGATAAAAGCTGGAGGAAAACTGATACTTGATGATGGATACAATGGAAACATCGATGGTATGCTTGAGGGTGTAAGACTCTGCTCTTTGCATCAGGGGCGTAAGGTTATAGTTACTCCAGGTTTAGTTGAGAGTAGAGATGAGTTAAATCTTCAGCTCATAGACGCCATTAATAAGGTGTTTGATATCGTGATAGTTACAGGTTCACTCAATGCGGAGTTGTTTAAGAAAAACCTTAAAGTAAAAAATAAAATTATGTTAGCAGACAAGACATCTTTAACTGAGGTTTTAGCGAGTCAAACAGGTGCAGGGGATATTATCCTTTTTGCTAACGATGCTCCAAACTTTATATAGTTGGCATGATGAATTTTATAGATAAGAGCATCAAGTATTTAGGTGTTTTTACAGCTTTTATTGTTGCTGTATTAGTTTTACTTGTTGTGTATGATGCGACAATGCGTTATTTTTTCTCAGGTGGCTCTATAGCTCTACAAGAGTTAGAGTGGCATCTTTTTGATGTTATTATACTTTTTGGTATTGTTTATACTTTACGAGAAAATGCACATGTTCGAGTAGATATTTTTTATGCTAATTTTAGTGAAAAAACAAAAGCCTTGGTCAATGCAATGGCGTCAATCTTTTTTGTACTTCCATTTTCATGCTTAATTATTTATATAGGTGTAGACTTTGTTACTTTGAGTTTTGTTCAAGATGAAGCATCTTCAAATCCTGGTGGTTTAGAATACAGGTATTTAGTTAAAGCACTTTTACCACTCTCATTTATCTTTTTGTCTCTTCAAGGGATTAAGGATGGCGTCACAAACTATGAGAAATGGAGATCACTATGATTGCGATGTTAATGTTTGTAGTTGTACTGCTCTTGCTTCTTGTAGGGATCCCTGTTGCTTTTGCTTTTGGAACTATCTCAATTGTTTTTGCTTTATTTATCCCTGAACTTGGTTTAGAGGTTTTTGAAGTTTTACCTTTTCGTATCTATGGGATTATGTCAAACACTACACTTATGGCAGTACCATTATTTATAGCGATGGGCTTAGTACTAGAAAAGTCTAAAATGGCAGAGCGTTTACTTATATCTATGAGTGCACTTTTTCGTGATGTTCGTGGAGGTTTGGCTGTAAGTGTAGTTCTTGTTGGGGCAATGTTAGCGGCCTCTACAGGAATTGTCTCAGCCTCAGTCGTAATGATGAGTGTTATAGCACTCCCTTTAATGTTAAAATCTGGATATGATAAAGGTCTTGCGTCAGGAACTGTGGCTGCAAGTGGCACACTTGGTCAGATTATACCTCCATCTATAATTTTGATTATTTTAGGTGATGTGATGAGTGTGAGTGTGGGTGAACTTTTTATGGGTGCTATACTTCCAGGGCTTGTTTTGGTTGGATTATACATCTTATATATCATCATTGTCTCTTACTTTAAACCTGAAGTTGCTCCTGTTGCAAAAGATATAAAGCAGGTCTCACTCAAAGAGATTATTATCTCGATAGTTCCCCCTTTACTTTTAATGGTCTCAGTGCTAGGGAGCATATTTGCAGGAATTGCATCTCCTACTGAATCAGCTGCTTTTGGTGTCATTGGTGCATTACTACTAAGTGCTTTAAATAAATCATTTAATTTTGAGATGCTAAAATATGCAACTCTAGAAACTGTAAAACTTAGCGGAATGATTTTTATGATTCTCATAGGTGCTACAGCTTTTTCTTTAGTCTTTAATGAGCTTGGTGGCACAGATTTGATTTTAGAGTTTTTTAGTCAAGATATAGGGGATGTTTGGATTTTTATAGCTATAGCGATGCTGAGTATATTTATACTTGGATTTTTTATAGATTTTATAGAGATCAGTTTTATTATAGTACCAATCCTTGTTCCTGTTATGGAAGCTTTTGGAATTGATCCTATATGGTTTGCTGTTTTAATAGCACTTAATCTTCAGGCTTCATTTTTAACACCGCCTTTTGGGCTTTCACTTTTTTTCTTAAAAGGTGCAGCAGGAGATACAATTAAAACACTTGAAATATATAAAGGTATAATCCCTTTTATACTTTTACAGTTGCTTGCACTTGGATTGGTTATAATGTTTCCAGATTTAGTGTTTGCTTTTATTTAAGAGTCCTGTAAAGGAAACAAGTTCCCTTTACTCCGCTTGCGCCGTTGAGGCGACTAAAGTTTAATCTCTTCGAATTTATAAGGAGAAGAAATGGAAGATATTTTATATGCTCCATGGCGAGATGAGTATGTTACAAATCAAAAGATTGAGGGGTGTGTATTTTGTCATATAAGTACACACGATGAGGAAAATCTTCATATACTTTATAAAGATGAGCACTGTTTTATGGTTATGAACAAGTATCCATATACACCTGGACATTTTATGATAATACCTCATTTTCATACTGATAAACTTGAAGAGTTAGACCCT
>Ga0193965_1000598_pt1 | contig 11096 bp, 4 predicted proteins | sample FB_8_MG_FD_140330 | JGI IMG/M metagenome (GOLD analysis project Ga0193965, IMG submission 140330) | Microbial mat bacterial communities from the Broadkill River, Lewes, Delaware, United States - FB_8_MG | ecosystem: Environmental > Aquatic > Freshwater > River > Microbial mats | place: USA... | reverse complement strand
TAAAAGTGAATCATACACATGGTTCATCTCAAATGGATGAAGACGTCCTAGATCAAGACGGCGTGAGAGTCTCTCCAGATCATACACACCACGCATAGTCTCATCAAGATAACGTACATGAGAAGATACTTTCTCTATGAGATTATAACGACGTTCAAGCTCATCTTTTTCTAAAATAGGATTAAGTAAACGCTCTTTGAGTAAACGGCGTCCAATTGCTGTAGCACTCTTATCCATCATCTTTAAAAGGGTAAATTCTCGTCTATCTTTAGAGATAATTCCAAGTTGCTCAAGTGCTGAGTTTCCAAGGTACATAAAACGACGGTTATCTATGATAGTTGGAAGGTCTAATTTTTGGACTATATGAATATCATGCTCAATAACGAAGTGAATAAGAATTGCTAAAGACTCTGTAATCATTGGAGAGCGTTCTAGGTCTAAATGTTCAATTGGTGAGAGGAGTGATTGTATCTGGTAGACCTCTTTAAAAAGCTCATTTTGAAACTCTATGCGAGGTCTTTCATTGTTTACACTATAGTGATAATGCTCAGGAATCTCAAGATACTGCATCACATGACGCTGATCTTCAATGCCATCTAAAAATGTTATAACTACTTCACTCGTTCTGTATACATTTAAAAGATTAAAAATCTCATCAAGAGCATAAGATGGATCTTCACTTGTTCCATGCGTCTCATAAAGAAAAGTTTTTCCAGTTGTTACATCGATGGCAGAGTAACCAACCGTGTATATCCCCTTGTACTTATCAACTAAAATTGAGACTATATAATTATCATCATTGTCTACTATATGGTCGAAATTAGTTCCCGGTGAAACAATTTGTGAGATATAACGGCTAATTTTGGGAGAGTTACCTTTTTGTCTCACTACTATAACAGTATATTTTTGCTCTTGGATAAGACGACTAAGATAACGTTCAAAACTAACTGCAGGCACACCTGCTAGAAGCGGATTTTTATCAGAGTTTTCTATGATGTTTTTATTCTTTTTTGTAAGTTGAATATTTAAGAGCTCAGCTATCTCTTTGGCTTTTCCAATCTGTTCTTCATCATTATTGATTTCATAAACCTCATAAAAGGTACCTATTTCCATAAAAACAACAGTATCATTTCCATACTTGTTTTCAAAAAACCTCTGCAATTCAAAATAAGTTTGCGTGAGGAGTTTGTCTTTGTTATTTAAAATACCACTTACATCTGATGCTTGCATAGGCCACTTTTTTGCTGATTTATTGTTTGTGTGATTATAACATATATTAAAATTTGTACCATTTATTTTGTTTAAATAGTATTACTCTGCTATAATAATTACACTTTAATATATTCAACTTTAAATTTTAACTATAATTAACAAAAAAAATATTTATTGGTGGTTTTATGAATTTTATACTGCTTTTAGCTTTGTCAATTACACTCTCTTTAAATGCGCAAGATTTAAAAGAATCTATAGCAGAAATTTTAGAAACAAATCCTCTCATTCAAGAAAGATTGAAAAACTATAACGCTACAAAAGAGGAGATAGTAACTGCTCAGTCAACTTATTATCCATCTATAAATTTAAGTCTAGGTGCAGGGATAGAGCAAAAATCTACACTAGAAACTACACCAAACGTCTCAACAAACCTTGATGTGTATCAAGCAACTTTAAGTTATACACACAATCTTTTCAATGGCTTTGAAACAACCAATCAAGTCAGACAACAAAAACATAGAACTATCTCAGCAGCATATAGTTATATAGAGATGGCAAATGACACAGCCTTTGAACTCTCAACTGCCTATATAGAAGTCTTAAAGGAGAAAGAACTTTTAGAAACAGCTAAAGAGAATGTGACTATAAATAGTGAAATTTTTAGAAAAGTAAAAAAACTTTACGAATCAGGACTTACTACACTTTCTGAGGTAAACAAAATAGAATCATCCCTTGCACTCTCAAAATCAAATCTCATTGTTCAAGAAAATACCATTTTAGATGTTAGTTATAATCTCCATAGAATTATGGGTCGTTATCTTGATGTATCTAAAATGAGCAAACCTACACTCGAAATATCACTCCCTGATAATCTAGAAGATGCTACCCAGTATGCTATCTTACACAATCCATCACTACTAGTGAGTAATTACAACATTAAACTAGCACAAGCTACCAAGAAGGAAAAAGAAGCACCTTTTTATCCCTCATTAGACTTAGAGATCTCTCAATCTTATAACAAGAACATAAATGTTATAGAGGCTGAAGATACACGTTTTAAAGCAATGGCTTATCTTAATTACAATCTTTTTAATGGCTTTTCAGACTCTGCAGAGCTTCAAAAAAGTATCAGTAAAATCCATCAAGAGGTCGAGATTAAAAATAATCTCAGACGTCAAGTTATAGAGGGTCTGAATCTTTCCTGGGCGGCGTATAAAAAACTGCAAGAGCAGTTAGTACACCTCAAAGAGTACAAAGAGTTTTCTCTAAAAACTCTTAAACTTTATGCAAAAGAGTATGATTTAGGACGCCGTTCACTTCTAGATTTACTCTCTGCACAAAATGATTTTATCGGTTCAAAATCTCAAATTATCAATACTGAATATAGTATCCTTTTGTCTAAATATAGAATCCTTGACGCTATGGGCACCCTGCTTTTAACAGTGATGGGTTCAGAAGATATCAGCTATGCAAAAGTTGACTTAGTAGCAGAATCTAAATTTTCAAAAGACACCCTGCCTATAAAGCTCGATCGTGATAATGATCTTATAACTGACGATAAGGATATTTGTAATAATTCATTAACTACAGAGATGAAAAACATCTATGGCTGTACTCTTAAAGATGCAAATATCTCCCAGATTGAAAGATATAATGGTTTCTTATTTGATGATGAGAGTGATGAATTGGAATCAAATACAAAAGAAAGATTACAAAGCCTTCTTAAACAACTCAAACCTTATGGGTATGAAAATATAAAAATAGAACTCTTAGCACATGCATTTAATGAAGAGTTATCAAAAGATGAGCTTTTATTGCTCTCTCTTAAAAGAGCACAAAAACTTCAAATATTTTTCATTGAAGCTGGTTTTTTAAAAGAAAACATCAAAATTATTTCAAATGGAGGGGATGCTCCTCTATTTTTAGATGATGCCGATCAGAACAACCGTGTAGATATAATAATAAAAAAATTAATAAGTAATTAATAAAGGGAAAAATATATGCTAATTACCAGTGCTGATAATTTAAGAATGGACGCATTGCTAGATTGTTTAGTTTTATTTACTAAACTCTATCACAAGCCTTTTTCTGCAGAAGCTCTCACGGCAGGCCTTCCAGTAGAACCAGGAGCAGAATCACCTGAACTCTTCTCTATAAACAATGCAAAAGGTTTATTTTCTCGTGCAGCTGAGCGTGCCGGATTAAAATCTTCGCTTATCCGTCGACCTCTTTCTCAAATCTCACCACTTCAACTCCCTATGATTATTTTACTCTCAAATCAAAGTGCTTGTATTCTAGACAGATTTAGTGATGATGGTGAACAGGCTAAAATCATCATGCCTTCTGAAGAAGCGATTGAGCAGTGGGTAGATGTTGAAGATTTAGCAGATGAATATATCGGTTTTGGCTTTATGGTAAAAAAAGCTTTTGAATATACAGATGAAAATTCAAGAACATTAAACTTACAGCAAAAACACTGGTTTTGGAGTACTTTAAAGCTCTCAGTTCCTGTGTATAAAGATGTGTTATATGCATCTTTACTTATCAATCTTTTTGTTTTAGCATCCCCTCTTTTTACTATGAATGTTTACGATAGAGTTGTTCCAAATAATGCAATTGAGACGCTTTGGGTTTTTGCAGTTGGTGTGACTTTAGTATATATCATTGATACATTTTTAAAATTCACAAGAACATTTTTGCTCGAGAGTGCTGCAAAGAAGAGTGATATTATCATGTCCTCCATAGTGTTTGAAAAAGTACTTGATCTGAAAATGGAAAATCACCCTGCTTCTGTTGGTTCTTTTGCAAGTAATCTAAAAGACTTTGACGCCATTCGCGGCTTTTTAACAAATGCAACAATGGCAGCTATTATCGATTTACCTTTTGCTATCATGTTTTTAGCAGTTATAGCCTACATAGGTGGTACGATAGTTATGATACCTATCGCAACTATGATCTTTATCTTAGGATACGCATTTTTTATTAAAAAACCTCTTCGTGAAAGTATAGAAAGCTCACATGAAGCAAGTGCTAAAAAAAGTTCTATACTAATTGAAACACTCAGCAATATTGAAACACTCAAATCACTAGGAACACTCTCACAAGTACAGTATAAATGGGAAGAATCAACTGGTGAAATAGCTGAAAAGAGTTTAAAGTCACGTATGCTCTCAAGCTCTATTCCTACAATCACACAGCTTCTTATCCAGATAAATACAGTGATGATTATTGTTTATGGCGTCTACCTGATTCAAGATTTTGAACTCTCTATGGGTGGACTTATCGCTATTGTTATTCTCACAAGTAGAACACTTGCTCCTATGGGTCAAGTGGCAGCTTTAATGACAAACTATGAAGACACGAAAACCTCTTATGAAACACTCAACAATATCATCTCTCAACCAAGTGAGCGACCAAGTGGAAAACAGTTTGTCGAGCGTCCAGATTTTAGTGGACATATAGAATTTGTCGATGTCACATTTAGCTATCCAAACACTGAAGTACCAGCACTTAAAAATGTATCTTTTGTTATAAAACCAGGTGAGCGCGTAGCTATTATTGGTCGTATAGGTTCTGGAAAAAGTACCATTGCAAAACTAATTCTTGGACTTTATGAACCAGATTCTGGTCAAGTACTTATAGATGGGATAGATATCAAACAGATTGATCCGGCAGATTTACGTAAACACTTAGGGTATGTCTCTCAAGATATTATGCTCTTTCGCGGGACTGTTAAAGATAATATAACTTACCGTGCTACACATGCAAGTGACGGAGCTATGATTAGAGCAGCACAAATTAGTGGTACTTCAGAATTTGTGAAAAAGCATCCAAGAGGTTACGAAATGCCAATTGGTGAGAGAGGGCAAGGTTTATCAGGTGGACAACGCCAAAGTATCGGTATAGCTCGTGCATTTTTACTCGATGCACCAATTATGCTTATGGATGAACCAAGTAATGCTATGGATCAAATCACCGAGACACGGCTTATCAAAAATCTCGATGAAAACCTTAAAGATAGAACTACTCTCTTTGTAACGCAAAAAATGACACTCCTAAGTATTGTAGATAGAGTAATGGTTATGAATGAAGGAAAACTTTTCATAGATGCTCCAAAAGAGGATGCTTTAAAGCAACTACAAGGTGGAGGAACTCAAAATGAAGAAAAGTAATAAACCTGTAGAGTATAACGAAAAAGATTACGAGTTTATGAACTCTTTGAGTGCTGCCATACTCAGTAGAACACCATCGAAGATTAGTAAAGTTTTAAAGATATGGATATTGACTGTAGTAATTTTTTTAGTTTGGGCATCACTCGCAGAGATAGATGAGATAACTCGTGGTGATGGTGATGTTATCCCTTATGGACAAAACCAGGTTATCCAAAACTTAGAAGGTGGTATAGTTGAATCTATTTTGGTTGAAGAGGGACAAAAAGTTAAAACAGGAGAGATAATTCTCAAAATTAAAAATGCAGAATCGGAATCTAGCTCTATTACAAATGATTTAAAATTTAAAGAGCTTGAAGCAAAAAGAATGAGACTTTATGCGGAAGCAAATCAGTTAGAGTTTCAGACAATACAAACAGATGATGAAGAGTTTAAAAAACAGATAGAGCTGGCAAGAAAATTATATGATTCTAATAAAATAGAGTTTGAAGCAAAAGACAATTCAATTGTACAACAGATCCAACAAAGAAAACAAGAGTATAAAGAAGCACAAGCGAGAATTAAAACCTTACAAAAATCTTTGGAGTTTGTAACCGAAGAGATCTCTATGACTGCTCCTATGGTTAAAGAGGGTGTAAAGTCAAAAGTTGATTTTCTAAAACTCAAACGTGAAGCTAATGGGATAGAAAATGATATAGAAGCTTCCTCTTTATCACTTCCAAGGCTCGAATACGCTATTGAAGAGTATAGACAAAAAAGGGCTGAAGCACAACAGCTTTTTATAAACAATGCAAAAAAAGAGCTCAATGAAGTAAGTTCGGAGATCTCTAGACTCGAAGCACAACAAATAGAGTTTAAAGATAAAGTCGATAGAACTATGGTGAAATCTCCAGTAGATGGAATAATCCAAAAACTTTTTGTACATACGATTGGTGGTGTTGTACAACCTGGAGCTGATCTTGTTGAGATAGTGCCCACAAATAAAAAGCTTTACTTAGAGATAAAAATAAAACCTAGTGATATCGCTTTTATCCATCCAGGTGCAGAGGCAAAAGTAAAAATATCTGCTTATGATTATGCTATTCATGGTGGGCTTATTGGAACTGTTGTAAACATTTCTCCAGATACAATTACCGATGCAAAAGACAATACTTTTTATCTTATTCATCTAGAGACTGAAAAAAATTATCTTGGGACAAAAGAAAATCCACTCAAAATTATTCCAGGTATGACAGCAAGTGTCGACATCGTTACAGGTAAAAAAACTGTTATGCAATATATTTTAAAACCGATTTTAAAATCTAAACAATACGTATTTTCGGAGAGATAAAATGCAAGTTATTTTTTTCAGTACTAATATGGACATGATTGATGAGTTGAAAAGTAAAACTGATTTAGGTCAAAGTGTTACTTGTTACGATACTGATTCTTTAGAGATAGAACTGCAAAAAAACCCATCTAATATTGTAATAGTTGATTATGATAGTGTAGCTACACAACTTAATAAGATAATAGCATCAAACACTCTTGCAACAAATACTGTAGTTTTAGAGAAAACTCCTGAAATTGCTACAGGAAAGATGCTTATATCTCACAATGTAAAAGCTTATGGAAACTCACGTATGCTCAAGAATCATTATTTACAGATGATTGAAACTGTAAAAAATGGCAAGGTATGGACCTATCCTGAACTCACTGCTTCACTTCTAACAAATACAAAAACTCTCAGTGATGATTCTAAAACACTTATACAAAATAGACTTACAACTAAAGAATCGGAAGTTGTCTATCTTATACTTGAGGGATTGACAAATGATGCAATAGCGAGTAAATTAGAAATAACTTCTCGAACTGTAAAAGCTCATGTGAGTTCAATCTTTTCTAAACTTCATGTAAACGATAGAGTCTCACTAATATTACTACTGAGATAGTCTTCTAGAGACTATCTCTTTTTATATTTACACTGAATCTGGATCTACAGAAGTATCTATATCCAGACCTACTGTTGCATCCTCTCCAGCATAATCGGAACTCTCTGTAGTTGATGGATCTGGAGTTATTTCAAACTCTCCAAGCACAAACTCTTTATTATCTGTTGTAGTTGAACTTTCATCTGGAAGAGACTCAAGCATCTCACCTAAAGATGTATCTGTATCATCAATTACTATCCCATCTAGACCTAAAGGTTCATCTGTAGATGTTTGAGTAGTAGAAGTGGTATCTTGTTGTTCTAAGGCTGATGCCAAGTTAATCTCTACTCCACTATCTTCAGTAAGTGTTTCTTCTGCTATTTCATCTGAAGTTTGTTCATCTATAGTCTCTTCAGTAGTTGTATAAGTTTCAGAACCCTCTGTTGTTTGTTCATCACTTTCTTGAGTATTGACAACTTCATCAGTTGTAACTTCATCAGCGGCTTCTGTATTTATAATATCTACTGTCTCCTCAGCAATAGCATCTACGGTCTCTTCATCTACTGTATCTTCTGCCACTGCATCTACTGTATCTTCATCTATTGTATCTTCTGCTACTTCATCTATTGTATCTTCTGGTATTGTATCTTCTGCTACAGCATCTATTGTAGCTTCATCAGTAGTAACTTCATCACTCGCTGGTGTTATTACAACATCATCTCTTGTATCTTCAGCAATTGCATCTACTGTATCTTCATCTACTGTTTGCTCAGGACTTGCAGCTACATTGATAATCTCTGGAGTTGTTATCTCATCACTTGCGGCTACATTCACTATCTCATCTGTCGTAACTTCATCACTAGCAGCTACATTTACCACTTCATCTGTTGTGACTTCTGGAACCGCATCTGTTGTCTCTTCATCTATTGTATCTTCCGCTAATGCATCTGCATTTATAACATCACTAGTCTCTTCTGCTACTTCATCTATTGTATCTTCATCTATTGTTGACTCATCTACTGCATCTATTGTATCTTCTGCTAAAGTATCTTCATCCACAGCGTCTATTGTATTTTCATCTGTTGTATCTTCTGCTACTGCATCTATTGTAGATTCATCTGTTGTATCTTCTACTACTTCATCTATTGTGGATTCATCAGTAGTAACTTCATCACTTGCTGGTGTAAGGACTACATCTTCTATTGTATCTTCTGCTACTGCATCTATTGTATCTTCATCTATTGTAGATTCTGGGCTTGATGCAACATATACTATTTCATCTGTTGTCACTTCATCACTTGCGGCTACATTCACTATCTCATCTGTCGTAACTTCATCACTAGCAGCTACATTTATCACTTCATCTGTTGTGACTTCAGGTACTTCATCTACCGTATCTTCATCTATAGTTTGTTCAGGTATCATTTCTATAGTCTCTTCTGCTACTGTATCTTCATCAACAGCCTCAATTGTGTCCTCATCAATTGTGTCTTCAGCAACTTCATCTATTGTATCTTCATCCACTGTATCTTCATCCACAGCGTCTATTGTATCTTCATCTATTGTCTCTTCATCACTTGCAGGAGTATATATAACTTCCCCAACGGTATCTTCATCAATTGCATCAATAGTTGCTTCATCTGTTGTCTCTTCTGTAACGGCGTCAACGGTTGCTTCATCAGTAGTTACTTCAGGAACTGTATCTGTTGTTAGCTCATCTGTTGTCTCTTCTGGAATTTCATCTACAGTAGATTCATCAGTTGTATTTTCTGCAACACCATCTATAGTTTGTTCATCTATGGTATCTTCAGCAAGTTCGTATGATGTATCTTCATCGACTGTCTCTTCAGCTATTGCATCAACTGTCTCTTCAGGTATTGCATCTGTTGTTTGCTCATCTGTTGTCTCTTCTGGTATTACTTCTAGGTTCTCAAATGATATAGAATTTACCATATAATCATTATCAATCCCTTCTGGTGCTGAAAAAACAACTTGGTCAAAAGAAGCACCACTTTCAGGCTTCAATGTTACAGCTGCATCAATAGTATCTGAACCACCATAGTTAATTACACTACCAACTAGCACACCATCTTTATAAAATGTGAGCTCTGCTTCTTCGGTTGAATTTTTCCATCCAAATGCAACATCTATCGAATATACGTCATTATCAAAATCAACTACAAGTGTTTCAGAACCCACACCAGCTTTGTATCCAAGTTCAATATTATCACCTGAATTTTCCCCTTCTACACCAAAACCATATTCGTTATTAGTTATCGCTGCTTCATCTCCATAAGCATTAAATGCACTTACACCATATACACTATCTGTAGAACTAATATTATCCGCATTTATTGTAACTGGAGTAACCGTTACACCAGTTGTATCTTCAGGAACTTCATCTGTCGTATCTTCATCTATAGTTTGTTCATCTTGAGCCTCAGTTTCAACAACTTCTGTAGTACCGCCAAAGAAACCCCAGCTACTAGTTGTACTTTCAGGAACAGCATCTATAGTAGATTCATCAACAGTAGATTCAGGCACCGCATCTGTTGTTTGTTCTGTATATTCAACCGTGTCTTCATCTATAGTAGATTCAGCTACAGCATCTGTAGTTTGTTCCTCTACACCATCTGTTGTAGATTCATCTACGGTATTTTCCACTTGTGCATCTTGAGTCTGCTCATCTGTTGTATCTTCTGCTACAGCATCTGTTGTAGATTCATCTACTGTGTCTTCATCTATTGTATCTTCTGCTATAGCATCTATTGTATCTTCATCCGTATTTAAATTTACCGCGATCCCACTAATATCAACTTGTTCAAATATGTCTGTAGTAGCAACATCAAATGTAATTGCTGCATCTCCGCTCTCATCAAGCGTAACTTGGTAAGAGTGAGTATCTGACATTGCTCCAGAAAAATAATCATTCATGTCATATTGAACTTTTTCTAGTTGGGAACCATTTGAACTAATAGTAAAACTATCTTCAAATAATCCACCATCATCCCATATACCTTGTGAGTCTGAATTAAAAGTCAATGTTACTGTTTGTCCTGCATTCTCCGCACCAAAACTAAATGTTTGAGTCACTCTATCGTGACCTCCAAACTGATTACCAAGATCGTTTATGTTTGAACCATTTTGTGTAATTGAAACTGCATCTATTGTCTGTTCATCAACCCCATCTGTTGTTGATTCATCTGTTGTAACTTCATCAGTTGTATCCTCATCTACTGCATCTGTTGTTGATTCATCTATTGTATCTTCAGGTATAGATGTATCTTCATCTATAGTTTGCTCAGGAACTTCATCTGTTGTAGATTCATCTGTTGTAGATTCAGGAACTGCATCTATTGTTGCCTCATCAACTGTACTCTCAGCTATAGCATCAATTGTATTTTCATCTATTGTATCTTCAGGACTTGCTGCAATATTTACAACTTCATCAATAGTTTGCTCAGGTACTTCATCTATAGTTTGTTCAGGCTCAGTGTCTTCTGCTATTGCATCAACTGTATCTTCATCTGTTGTATCTTCAGGTTTAGCACTGATAAGCTCAAACGAAGCTATAGTCATTTCAGGTGCAGCATCTTTATTTATAACTTCATCTACAGTTGATTCATCACTTGCAGGAGTTATAATAACTTCATCTACAGTTTGTTCAGGTACTTCATCTATGGTTTGTTCAGGATCAGTGTCTTCTGCTATAGCATCAACCGTATCTTCATCTATTGTATCTTCTGCTACCGCATCAACTGTATCTTCATCTATTGTATCTTCTGCTACGGCGTCTACTGTATCT
>Ga0193965_1000596_pt1 | contig 11128 bp, 11 predicted proteins | sample FB_8_MG_FD_140330 | JGI IMG/M metagenome (GOLD analysis project Ga0193965, IMG submission 140330) | Microbial mat bacterial communities from the Broadkill River, Lewes, Delaware, United States - FB_8_MG | ecosystem: Environmental > Aquatic > Freshwater > River > Microbial mats | place: USA... | reverse complement strand
CACAACATAGACAGACAAATCGCTTTTAAGAGTGGTGATGAAGGGAAAAATAAAGCTGCTATAAATGCACAAATAATTGAGCAGCGTTGCCCATTTGTAAAGGCTATAGCACACGAGTGTGATTTTGCAACTTGGAGTGAAAAAGATATAGAAGTAGACCTTATTTTAGATGCAACTGACAACTTGCCAACTCGTGGAGATATTAACACTTATGCAAAATCGAAAAAACTCCCATGGGTATATGGAAGTGTTGAAGCTTTTCACGGTCAAGTAGCTTTTATAGACGAATCATCATTTAATGACGCCTTTAAGATTGTTCAAAAAACTCCTGCAGGAATTACTGCACCTATAGTTATGCATATAGCTTCTTTACAAGCGAATCTAGCACTTAGATACTTAGCAGGTCTTAGTGTAAAAAAAGATACTCTTTATTATCTTTTTTTTAATGATGATGGGGAGTTAATTACCCAAAAATTTGGACTTCCTAAGACTTAAGAGTTTATACTCTTAAGCTTTTATAATTGAGAGATATACTCAGATACAGCTTTGATATCTGCATCACTTAGCTTCGATGCTTGCCCTTTCATAACTGCTTTCATAGTTGCACCATAAGATCCATCTTTATAACCATTTAAAGCATGCTCTAGTTTTGACACACTCCATCCTTGAATCACTTGTGATTTTCCAAGGGCTGCTTTTTCACCATTTACACCATGACACCCTGCACAAGTTTTATAAAGAGTAGCACCATTGTCTTCTGTCGCGACTACAATATCTTTTGCAATCTCATTTACACTCTCTTTTGTTTTTTGTACTATCTTTTTTGTTGCAGTTGTCGCTTCTTCCACTATCTCTTTGGAGACTTCTACTGTTTTATCTGCAAGCTCTTTTGAAGTTTGTATAACTTCATCACTCGCCTTTTGCGTAACCTCTAGTGTCTCTTTTGTAACAGCTTCTACATTTGCTATACTTTTTTCCGTCACCGCTTTAGTATTCTCTGTTAGCTCTTGTGCTTTTTTACTGTTCTCTTGACTACAAGCAACAAATAAAAAACTTGCTACTACTGTTGATATTAAAATTTTCATATCTTCTCCTCTGTTTTAAGATTATTATACATTAATTTTTGTGTATCAAAATCAATTCTAAAGACTAATTTGACACTTACAATTAAAAGCCATAAAAATAGCAATGGCGTCAGAACACTTTGCACTAAAAACAGAGTAATAAGATTGACAATGTTTCTTGATGCATTTTCAATATCATTTTCTAAAGATTCTAGTTTCTGTGAAATATTCAAACTCTTTATTAAACTATTTGATTTTGATCGAAGTGTTTCTATAAAACCCTGCTCTTTTTGTGAGACCACTATCTCTTTACTTTGCGTATTTAAATCTTCTAATTTATCTTTAGTTTTTGTGATAATTTCGGTGGCAGTTTTATACTCTTGCTCTAAAACAGAGGTGTATATTATGTCTGAGGTGTAAATAAAAAATATAGCTCCAAATCTCAAAAACACAAGTAGGACAAACAACTTCAAACTAATCAATATTAAATTACTGTTTTCAAATTTTTTCACCCATACAAAGGATAATGTAACTAAAACACTAAGAGATAAAGCAACTTGCAAAAAAACTTTTGAACTCAAAACTAATAACAACTTTTGAATACCCAAAGATACACTTGCTAATAGCATCACCCAAGAGAATCTCTCAACCATATCATTAAAAGGGTCAAGAATCTCCCCTACACTAAAATTAAGCCCCAGTCCAGCAGGTGCAAAAGATATCTCAGTACCTTGAATTAAAGATATGACGCCATTAAGCCCCTTTGCCAATCCAAAAGCTATCATCGCTCTATCGAGTGCTTCATCTTGAAGAGTCATTGCACTCTCATCAAGTCCTAAACTAAGACTCATTCCTAAAATAACCAGTAAAATAAGAGTTAAAAATATTTTCATTAATTCACCTATAATAGTTTTTAGATATAATTGCATCAATTTAACAAAGTGATAACACATATGAATTTTGAACCATATCCATTTGAAAAACTAAACAATTTACTTCAAAATATTATACCCAATGAAAACTATGAAGCTTCCGTTTTAACTATCGGTGAACCTCAATTTGAAACCCCTTTATTTATTCAAAAAGCTTTAGCAGAATCAAGTGCTTTACTTAAAAAATACCCTAAAACTTCTGGTGAAGCAGTACTTAGGGATGCACAAAGAGAATTTGTACAAAAAAGATTTCACACTACTTTGAGTGATGAGCAGATTATTCCAAGTTTTGGAACTCGTGAAGTACTTTTCAATTTTCCTCAATTTTTACTTTTTGATAAGCAAAACCCAACTATGGCATACACAAACCCTTTTTACCAGATCTATGAGGGTGCTGCTATTGCAAGTAGAGCAAAAACAATTTATCTCAACCTTAATGAGTCAAATAATTTTAAACCTCAAATCAATGAGGAAGAACTAAGTGGATGTGATTTAGTAATTCTTAATTTTCCAAATAATCCGACATCATCAGTATTGAGTATAGAAGAGCTTGGAGAGTGGGTTTATTTAGCACTAAAGCATGATTTTGTACTTTTAAATGATGAGTGTTACAGTGAGATATATACAGGCAAGCCTATCCCTTCACTTTTAGAAGCTGCTACTCATGTTGGAAACACCACTTTTAAAAATGTTTTAGTTATAAACTCTATATCTAAACGCTCTTCAGCTCCAGGGCTACGCTCAGGATTTATTGCAGGTGATGCTGATATATTAAAAGAATATATGAATTATAGAACCTACATAGGGTGTGCATCTCCACTACCTCTACAATCAGCTGCCGCTGCCGCTTGGTTGGATGAAGAACATGTAGCATCTTCAAGAGAAGTGTATAAAAACAACTTCAAACTTGCAAAAGAGATTTTAAATGTAGATATGCCAGAAGCTACATTTTATATATGGCTCAAAGTAGACAATGCGCTAGATTTTACTGTTAAGCTCTATGAGAAATACAACGTAAAAGTTCTTCCTGGTGAGTTTTTAGGTAGAGAAAATCCAGAGGGTGAAAACCCAGGTGTTGGTTATGTCCGCATAGCCTTAGTAGAAGATGAGATTAAAACAAAATCCGCATTGTTAAGAATTAAGGAGTGTCTAGGTGAGTAAGGTAGAAGAGTTAAAAGTAAAGGTTTTAGAAGCACAAAAAAATGCAGATATAGCTTCACTATATGTTTTAGAACAAGAAGCACATGAAACTTTTGATGAAGATACTTTGCACGGTTTTTACGCAAATATTCTTGATATTGCATTAGAAAAACTTACAGATACACTTGAAGCACATAGAAAAATGGATATGAACGATGTCCAAGACTTTGCAACAGTTCGTGCACTTTATGAGTACGCTATAGAGAACTATAGTGCAGGACAAATATCTGACGCAAGTGCTCTCTTTGAAGTTTTAAGTGGTTTAAGTAATGATGAGAAGTTTTCATCTTCATTAAAATTTCACTGGATCGCTTCAAAAGAGAATCTTAGCTTAGATGATTTTTTAGAAAAAATTGCTGATATTGATGCTACTCAAAAAGCGGGAACTTTTTATATATCTTGTTTTTCTAAAGAGGCACAAAAATTGCTGGATAATTCCCAAAATAAAGGGGAATAAATATGAAAGTACATTTTATTGGAATTGGTGGCATTGGTATCTCAGGTCTTGCACAATATATGCATTACAATGGGCATGAGGTAAGTGGTTCAGATATTTATGACTCTTTAATTACTCAAAAGCTTCGTGATTTAGGTATTAAAGTTTCAGTTCCCCACTCTGCTGACGCCATTACAGATCAAGATCTTGTAGTTCATTCGGCTATTATTCGCCCTGACAATCCAGAAGTAGTTGCAGCAAAAGCCAAAGGTATAGAAGTTATGGCACGCCGTGAAGCCCTTATCCAAATCCTAGGTGATAGAAAAGTTTATTCAGTTGCTGGAGCACATGGGAAAAGCACAACTACTGCCATACTCACAGCTATTATGGAAGGCTCTGCAATCATAGGGGCTGAGTCTAAAGAGTTTGGCTCAAATGTACGCTATGAAAAAGATACAGACATCATGCTATTTGAAGCAGATGAGAGTGATGGAAGCTTTATAAACTCCAACCCTTATTGTGCAATTGTAATCAATGCAGAACCAGAACATATGGAATACTACGATTACAACTATCAACTTTTTTATGATTCGTACAAAAAATTTATAAAATCTGCACCTTGTCGCGTTTTAAATGCGGAAGACAAATTCCTATCAACTCTTATAGATGAGATTGATGCAAAATGGCTCTACCCTAGTAGGGACATCAAAAATATAGAATATATCCTCATTAATAATGAACCACATACTAGATTTACCCTTAAAGACCTAGGAGTATTTGATGTTTGGGGCTTTGGTGAGCATATAGCACTTGATGCTGCTTTAGCTATTTTAGCTGCGCATGAGTCTATGGATATCACAACTATTAGAGAGAATCTTCTAAAATTCAAAGGGATTAAAAAACGTTTTGATATTGTTGGTTCGCAAGAGACTAGCGTAATCATTGATGACTATGGTCATCATCCAACAGAGATAAAAGCAACTTTTCAATCTGTTAAAGAGTATGCACTTTTAAAAGGTTTTGATAGAATCACTGCGATCTGGCAACCACATAAATACTCAAGAACGATAGATAATCTTGAAGAGTTTATAAAATGTTTTGATGGAGCTGCAGAACTAATAATTTTACCTGTTTGGGCTGCTGGTGAGATACCACGAGAGATAGATTTTAAAGAAAAATTTAAAGCTTATAACCTTACAATGGCAGATAAGATTACAAGAGCAAATAACACAATTACTGTAATCAAAGATGAAAAAGAGTTAGAAACACTAGATAAAGGTCTTATTATAGGCTTTGGTGCCGGTGATATAACTTATCAAATAAGGGGTACTGCTTAATGACTTATATTGCTGGTTTAGTTATTGTAGGGCTTTTATTTCTTACAATAAAATATTTTACAGAGCTTACAAGACAACAAGAGATTATAGCTGGGTCTATTATTTTAGCTATTGTTTTTGGAGCTATCTCATTTAATGCATACAGTGAAAATCAAAGAGAAAAGATGTTGGATGTTGTACTTAAATTCAACCAAGATAAAACAGTTATTTGTAATGGTGTTGATGTGAATAATACAAACTTTACACTTAGTATTGGTACTTATACTTTTATCGGCAAAAAAGAGACTCCACACTACGCTCTTATGATTAGTGCATCAGACTGTGAGTAAAAAAAAGCTTTCTTAATGAACCAAAATAAACAAAAGTCAAAACATGAACTATCAGTTTTGAAAAAGTTTAAAAAGTATTATAAGAGCAAAGGGATGTCTGTACGTATTCTAGATCGTCCAGATCCTCCAGATGGGATTGTGAAAATTGATGGTCGTAAAACTTGGATTGAAATTACAGATTGCTATTTAAATCAACAATACGCTAAAAAAATCACTGCAAGTGCTTCAGAGATAAAAAAAGAAAAAAAGAAAAAAGATAAACAAACAACTTCCCCTTTACACAATATAGAATCTGAACTCAAAAAAGTGATTTTGAAAAAATACACAAAAAATTCAATTGGAAAAGTCTATGAAGAGTTAGGACGCGGTATTCTTCTAGTAGGTATTTTCTCCCCCTTACACTCTGCCCAAAAATTAGTTAAGAGCGAAAAAAAATTGATAAAAAAGATAAAAAAACAGCAACAACGTTTTGAAAAAATATACTTTTATTCAAGAGAACATCACTTTTTTGAATTTTACACTTTTTCATAATCTTTTTGACTAACACTGAATATGCTATAATCACACAAATTTTGAGCCTTTAGTACGCTCTATAAAAACCTCCCAAAGATTTTAAGAAGCTATATGAAAAAAGATAAAACATCAAGACTAGAAATACTTATAGAGCAATTAGATTTAAATGAACATATAGAGCAGTTTAAAAGCTTTTTTTCACGTAAAAGTGAACTTTATATAGAGGGTGATCAAGAGCTTCACTTTCGCTACATCAAAGCGCTAGACAAAATAGAATTTAAAGCGCCTCCTAAAATTGCAGAGTTCACTATAATCAAACAGCACCTTAACAAACATGGTGTATTAAACTTTGAACAAATTTTTGAAGTTGTAAAGGTTGTGCGTTACTTTCGCTACTTTAAAAACAGAGAACTCGATGGTCTCATTGGTGAGTGGATGGCTCGATTTATTATCCCTGAAAAATTTAGCGAGATAGAAAAGTATTTCACTAATGATGGAAAGTTTGAAGAGAATCTCGATGAAAAACTTTTTGGACTCAGTGCAAGAATCCAAGAGCACAAAAATAATATGTCAAGTTCACTTAAGCGTATGATGAATAGTTCAAAACTTGCCGGTTATCTTGTAGACACCCAAGTTCACTACATGAACAATGAGGAGTGTTTACTTGTTCGTGGTGGTTTTAATCATGTTCTTAAAGGTGCAGTTGTAGGGCGAAGTACAGGTGGATTTTTTTATGTATCCCCAGATAGTATCTTAAAATCTAAAGAGCAAATTCGCTATATTGAACAAGAGAGAGAAGCAATCTTTTATACTTATGCAAAAGAGTTCTCTAAAAAACTTGAAGAGCTACAGCCTTTTATAGCTTTTATAGACAAAGAGTTTACAAAGTTTGACAACTATCAAGCTCGCGTTTTATTTGCAAAAAGCAAAGATTACCAAATTATAAAATCTAAACAAGACTCTAAAATCATTTTAGATAACTTTACCCATCCAGCTTTGCATAATGCAAAGCCCATCAGTGTTGACTTTTCAAAAAATATACTTATGATTACCGGTGTAAATGCAGGTGGTAAAACAATGCTTTTAAAGTCTATTTTAGCATCAGCGTTTATGGCAAAATATATCATCCCAATGAAACTTAATGAAGAAAAATCTCATATAGGTTCATTTAAAACTGTACTCTCAATCATAGATGATCCCCAAAATGTCAAAAATGACATCTCAACTTTTGCAGGTCGAATGCAAGAGTTTTCACGTATCTTTGAATACAAATCAGCCCTTGTAGGTGTAGATGAGATAGAGCTAGGAACAGACTCAGATGAAGCAGCTGCACTTTTTAAAGTGATACTTGATGATTTAATCAAGCGTGGACAAAAAGTGGTAGTTACTACCCACCATAAACGTCTTGCGGCACTTATGGCAGATCGTGATGATGTAGAGCTTATGGCCGCTATATACGATGAGGAACAGCGTCAGCCAACTTATGAGTTTATGCATGGGATTATTGGGAAGAGTTACGCTTTTGAGACAGCTAGTCGTTATGGGATATCTAACACCATTGTAAATGAAGCCAAAGCGGTGTATGGTGATAATTCTGAAAAACTCTCTTTACTTATAGAGCGTGGCTCACAACTTGAGCGTGAACTTAAACAAAAACATCAAAAAGTTGATGAAAAACTTGAAACTTTACGTCTAAAAGAGTTAAGTATAAAAGAGCAAAGAGAGAATCTGCTTAAAGAGTTAGATGAGCAAAGACTAGCCCTTAAGCGAAGTTATGAAGTTGCAATTAGCGAAGCAAAATCTGCCGCAAAAGCGGGAGACAGCCAAGCTATACATAGAGCTATGAATAAAGCAAACAAGCAACTCCCTAAAGAGAAAAAAGAGCTTATAAAAAGAGATGTAGCATTTAATGTGGGTGATAAAGTGAAGTACCACTCCCAAAAAGGGACAATTGTCTCTATGAAAGGTAAGTCTGATGCCACGATTGAAGTGGATGGTATGAGGCTTAGAGTAAAAACAAAGCACCTTACGCATACACAAATAATAAAGCCAAAACCTAGTACAAACATCAAGGTGAATGTAGAAAAAAGAGCTGGTCTAAAATGTGACTTGCATGGTATGCGCGCTGATGAAGCTTGTGATGTTTTAGATCAATTCTTAAGCGATGCACTTTTAAATGGTTGGGATGAAGTTATTATATACCATGGAATTGGAACTGGTAAACTCTCTTATGCTGTTAAGAACTTTCTCAAAGCTCATCCAAGAGTGAAAAAGTTTGAAGATGCACCACAGCATTTAGGTGGATTTGGTGCAAAGATAGTGACTCTGTAAATGTCTATTTCTACAAAAAAAGTAGCTGTTGTTGGAGCTGGTGCTTCGGGTCTTTTATCTGCTATCTTTTGTGCTAGAGATGGTTTGAGTGTTGATATTTTTGAACAAAATTCAAAATGTGCTAAAAAGATTTTAGTCTCTGGAAATGGGCGTTGTAATATTACAAATACAAAACTTTCACAAAACGATTACTTTTCAAATAACCCATCTTTTGTGGAGTATGCACTTAAAGAGTTTGGATTTAATGAATTTAAAAAGTTTTGTGAATCACTAGGATTACTTTTAGATGTAAAAGATGATGGTCGTGTGTATCCTTTGAGCAATGAAGCAAAATCGGTAGCTAAAATTTTTGAAGATTATGCTCGCTCACTTGGTGTTATATTTCATACAGATACCAAGATAGAGTCTCTCAAAGAGCTCACTAGAGACTATGACGCCATTGTTATTGCAACAGGAAGTGAGGCCGCTTCACATCTGGGTGGCAATGATGATGGGTGTAAATTTGCACAGGAGTTTGGGCACACTATAGTTCCAAGTTATCCCTCTTTAGTACAATTACATCTAAACTCTGCAATTGCTAAAAAAATGGCTGGTGCGAAAACAGATGCAGAGGTAACCCTTTTACTTAACCATAAAAAAGATGCAATGGCGTCAGGGGATGTGCTCTTTACCTCTTATGGAGTCTCAGGCTTTGCTATCTTAGATCTCTCCCAAAAAGCAAGTGTTGCTTTAATGAACTATGAAGCTGTGGATATTTCAGTAAACCTTTTACCAAAATTCACAGCCCAACAACTCTCCACACATATTATGAATCAAGCAAATAATAATTCTACTCTGAGTGTTTTAGATATTTTAGTCGGTTTAATCCCTGTAAAAATTGCTCAAGCTTTATGTGAAGATTTAGATATAAACCCAAATACGCAATCAAATCAAATTCATACAAAACTTGCTAAAAAGATAGCAAACTCTTTAACAAACTGGCGCTTTGAAGTTGAAGATACACACGGATTTCGTCATGCAGAAGTGAGTGGTGGTGGAGTTAATACTGATGAGATAGACCCTAAAACAATGGCGTCACGAAAAACAGAGAAGCTTTACTTTTGTGGAGAAGTTCTCGATGTCGTAGGACGCCGTGGTGGTTTCAACTTTGCTTGGGCATGGGCGAGTGGCTATTTAGCCGCTAAGAGTATTATCTCTTAGCAGCACTTAAACTTTTCTAAACATTTAAGCCTGAAGAAGTTGTGCCAAAGGCTCCTCTTTTTCTCCCCTTGAGGCTAAGTCAATTTGGGATATATTTCCACATGAACCATCTTCATTTAAAAATATTCCACAACTTTTCATCTCACCTAAGGTTTGATTTTGAGCTGTCTTATAGCTAAAATCTGCTGCAGATGAGCCTAAAAATATAGCGCCAATCCCAACTTCACCTAATCCAACTAACTCTTTTTCTTTAGTATCTTCATTTTTAAGCCAAATTTGCAATGAATCAAAAATAGAATCATTCTCATCTATCCACTGATTGCCATCTAAATCATACTCGCTGAGTTCACCAAATCCATCCCCAGTAAGCGTACCAAAAAGCTCACTTCCTTGATTTATCTCCCCATCTTGATTTTTATCAAGTGCTAAGAATCCACTCCCTGAGGCTAATTTAGATATCTGGTCACTCTTACCATCATTATCTAAATCAAAAGAGAAACTTTTTTGACTCAGATTTGGGATATCCCCATTGAGATTTATCACAAGAGGATCAAATGCACTAAAAATATCAATCCTGTTTTCCACTACAAAATCTCTACTCATAGAGAAGTTCAAATCAATATCAAGTGAACCCTTATCGGTTTGAATATGTCCAACAGTGGAAAAATCAAGTTTTTCATGCTCTTCAAATCGCTTCATCATTGAGAAGTGCGTATATCCAAACATCTCTTGGTTTTCCTCTATCGGTTGCTCCGCTTCTCCCGCTTGTTTTCTCTCATTTAACTGAGAGAGTAAACTTTGGATAATAAAGTTGAGTGTTTGCATAATATCTGAGGTGTAAGATTTTATGGAGTTTACAGGTTCAAGCAAATCTAACTCTTGTATTGTATTTTGCTCTTGAACAAACAATGGTTCTTTGCTAAAGAATGAGGAAAAACTCATTTGAGATTCCAACTCTTTTTTTTCATAAAAATGCTCTGATTGCATTTTTATATTATAAGATTCTATCTTCATAACAATATCCTCTTTTAGACTTTATTTCACCTCCATGTACAGTCTTAGTTTACAAGGCTCCATCCTTCTAATTATCATTAGAGCAAAAACAATACCCAAATAAAAACAAAAAGAGTTTGCCTTTAATTTAATACGAAAAAAATATATCTTATTTTTCTATGTTATAATTTCCTAAAAAAGGATTTGAATGTCTGTAAGTTTGATTATATTAATAGTAATAGTACTTGTTTTAGTACTTATGTACAACTCTCTTGTTGCAAAGAAAAATCAGGTTGAAAATATCTTTGCAAGTGTTGATACACAACTTAAAAAACGTTACGATCTTATCCCAAACCTTGTAGCTTCTGTAAGTAAATATATGGAACATGAAAAGTCTATATTAGAGGATGTTACAAAACTAAGAGCAGATGCTAATAAACCAAATCTTTCAGATGAGCAAAAAATAGATTTGGATGCAAAAATGAGTTCTGCATTAGGTTCTATCATGATTGCTGTTGAGAACTATCCTGAGCTAAAAGCAAATGAAAATGTTATGCATCTGCAACACTCTTTAAATGAGGTAGAAGAGCAAATATCAGCGGCACGCCGTGCTTATAACCAAGCTGTGACGGATTATAACAATGCTATAGAGATGGTACCTACAAACTTTATGGCTCAAGCTATGAACTACCAAAGAAAACAGGTCTTTGAAATAGTAGAAGCTGAGAGAAAAAACATAAATGTAAAAGAGCTTTTTAACTCATAATGAAAACAAGCAGTGAGCTTACAGATT
>Ga0193965_1000595_pt1 | contig 11132 bp, 11 predicted proteins | sample FB_8_MG_FD_140330 | JGI IMG/M metagenome (GOLD analysis project Ga0193965, IMG submission 140330) | Microbial mat bacterial communities from the Broadkill River, Lewes, Delaware, United States - FB_8_MG | ecosystem: Environmental > Aquatic > Freshwater > River > Microbial mats | place: USA... | reverse complement strand
TTGTGAAGACTTACTTCATCAAAATCAATCATATGAATCTCACCTATACCACTTGCACCTAAAGCAAAAGCCAAGGAGGAACCAAGCCCGCCTGAACCAATAATTGCAATTTTTTTATTTTGGAGATTAGCTTGAGTTTCCTCTCCCCATAGTTGTACCTGACGGTGAAAATATTTCATCATAATAAAAAGCCTTGTTTAAATTCTAAAGATTGAAACCTCTCTTTAATGAGAGGTTTTAACGGAAAAGGTTTGTCACATTAGCTCCGGTAGCATTTGCTTGAGCTTGTACAAATGAACCAATTTGAGCTCTAATATTTGCTTGTGAAAAGTTAGCACTCTCCGCTGCAAAGTCTATATCTCTAACTTGGGATTCTGCTGCTGCAATATTTATTTGGGCTACAGATGTATTTCTGATATTTGAGATGAGTTGATTTTGTGCAGCACCTAAATCAGCTCTTATCCCACCAATACTCTCTAAAGCACTATCGAGTATATCTATAGATGAAGCAGCACCAGCTTGAGTTGTAACATCAATTGTCCCACTCAAAACTGAAGATGTTTGTGCATCGCCTATTGTAACACTCTGTGTATCACCAGAGTCTGGACCAGATTGTGTTGTAAATGTACCATTCGCAGAACTACCACCTGATCCATCTAAAAGCTTAATCCCATTGTAGCTTGTGTTTTTTGCAATATCATCAGCTGCTGATAAAAGAGAATCTATCTCTTGTTGTATTATCGCTCTGTTGTCATCATTGAGAATACCATTTGATGCCTGCAAAGATAATACTCGAACTTGGTCTAAAATATCACCATATTCTTGAAGTGCTCCATCAGCTACTTGAATCATCCCAATACTGTCATTAGAATTCATTATGGATTGTCCAAGACCTGATACTTGAGCTGAGAGTTGATTTGCTATTCCTAAACCTGAAGCATCATACGCAGCACTACTAATACGTGAACCAGATGCTAAAGCACCAATACTTCGGTCTGTATTCATACTGTTTATATTTGAGTGCAGATTTGCTGTCATCGCACTTATGTTTGTGTTTATACTAAACGCCATAATAAATCCTTTAGTGTAAATTAAACTACTATAATGCATTATAGCACTATTTTATTTACTTATATATTTCTTTTATTAACCATCTCTTTAAAACCCCAGGTACGTCTTGCTGTAACAACGTCACTATGGTACATATCTACAATCATGAGTTCTTCCTTGTTTCCAAGGTGTTCTAAAATTTCTCCATTTGGTGAAGCTAAAATTGAGTCTCCGTAAAATTTCCATGTGAACTCTTTATCTTGGTATTCACCAATTCTGTTTGCTCGTAAAATGTAGCAGTTATTAGTAAAAGCACGTGTTAAAATAAGTGACTTCCAACGCTCATATGATTCAAAAGTTGAGACGCTAGGTATTAAAATGCAGTCAATATTTTTAGAAGATACTTCTTTGAAAATATCATCAAAATGGAGTTCAAAACCACTCATAATCGCAAATTTAAACCCATCGACATTAAATACTAATGGCGTCTGAATTGTAGTAGTCTCATTTGAGAAAAATTTCTCCTCGTTCCAGTGGGAGTAGTTTATAAGAAATTGTTGTTGGTAGTAAGAGGTAGAAGATGGCGCAAACTTTGCTACTGTTTTAAAGACCTCTTTTTTTTTGACTGTGATTATTGGTGCTACGATAGTTATATTGTAAGTAGATGAGAGCTCTTTTAAGATAGATATCTGCTTTTCTGTTTGTTCTTTTATCATTGAGACAGACATAGTCTCTAAGACTTTGAAAAAAGAGTTAAGTACATACTCACCAAGAAGTAAAACTTTCACACCTTGTTTATGAGCTACTCGGATGTAGTTGTAGAGTTTTGTAGAGCTGAGACCTTGGGCATTGAGCTGAAGAACTGCGGCTCTCACTGGTTGCTCTTGATCTCTTGGATTTTTATCTGTGCCTCTTCAAGCATCTTTTGTGCATCGCTAAGTTCTTTCATCCCTTTTTCATAAGCTTTTACACTATCTTGTAAAGTTATTTCTGGATTCATAAGTGTTTCAAGTATTTTTTTTGCACTCTCTAATTTTGATTCAAAATCTATTTTAGCCATCGAGCATACTCCTTATTTTATCTTCAAATTTTTCTAATTCAACTAAAAAGGCATCATGCCCATAATCACTTTCAATATCTGTGTATGTATAGTTTTTATAACCAATGGCGTCACAGGTATCAGCTATCTCTTTCATTTCAAAGTTTTTGAATAAGAGATCATTTTTAAAACTGATAAGATGAAGCTCTGATTTGACTTTTTCTAAAGCTTCTTCAAGGGAGTCAAATCCTCGTGAAAGATCAAAAATATTGATCGCTTTAGTAATATAAAGATATGTAAGCGGGTCAAACCATTTTGTAAAGTTATAGCCGTTGTATTCTAGATAAGATTCAATTTGAAACTTTCCAAAAAGTTCATAAAGTCCATCGTTACGTTTGTATTCTCTGCCAAATTTACTCCTCATAGATTCATGAGATAAAAAGCTTATATGACCAGCCATACGACCTACTGCCATACCAGATAAACCTTGTTCAGCTATCACTTCAGGATCATAGTACCCTTGTTTAAAATCAGGATCTTTTAGGATTGCTTCTTGGGCTATTTTGTTAAAAGCAATAGCCCAAGGTTGCGTAGCATGTGTAGCAGCGAGTGAGATGATTTTCTCTGCAAAGTTTGGATAGTGTACTGCAAATTGTAAAGCCTGCATACCACCCATAGAGCCGCCAATAATCGCATGAACTCTATGTATATCTAATCTATCGAAAAGGATACGTTGCGCTTTAACCATATCTTTTACAGTGACTACAGGAAACTTGTAGCGGTAATACTCATGATGGGGATGTTGCATACTCATAGGACCAGTCGAACCAAAACAACTGCCTATAACATTGGAACAGATGACAAAATATTTATCAGTATCTATTGCTTTGCCAGAACCAATGAGACCATCCCACCATCCAGCTTTATTTTCACCCTCATAGGTACCAGCCGCATGGTGTGAACCAGTCAGTGCGTGACACACCACTATAACATTACTTTTATCCTCATTTATCTCTCCGTAAGTCTCAAAAGCGATGTCGTAAGGCTCAAGTATACGACCACTTTCTAGATAAAGAGGATTTGTAAAATGTTCAGTTTCTGTTTTTAGGTTTAAATTCAAATCTCTTACTTCTTAAAAATATTTTCGTAATTTTAGCGAAAATGGCTTAATCTTAATACTATGAGCTATTAAGCTTCTAATGCTTGTTTCATATCTGCTATCAAATCTTTTGCTGATTCTAAACCAGCAGAGATACGAATAAGTCCAGATGGAACACCACAAGCTTGTAACTCCTCTTCATTTAACTGTTGGTGTGTCGTTGAAGCAGGATGAGTAATAATTGATTTTGAATCTCCAATATTTACAACAAGTGAGTAAAGATTAGTTGCATTTACAATTTTTGTAGCCTCTTCTAGGGATGCAACTTCAAAACTAAGCAACCCTGAACAAGCACCATTTGCAAAATATTTTTGAGCATTTGCATAGTTTGAGTTACTTTTAAGACCTGGATAGTTGACCTTAAGTACTTTTGGATGAGACTCTAAGAACTCTGCGAGTGCTAAAGCATTTGCTGAGTGTTCTCTCATACGTAAAGCGAGGTGTTCCATCCCTTGAATGAATAACCAAGAGTTAAAAGGAGATGAAACAGCACCTAAATCACGAAGGAGTGAAAGTCTGGCACGTAAAGAGTATGGAGGAAGTGGAACGTCTACATATACAAGACCATGATAAGAAGCATCTGGCTCGTTAAAGTGTGCATAACGAGGGTTTGCTTTTAATTTCTCTACAAGATTATTACGCTCAACCATTATCCCACCAATTGCAAGACCTTGGCCTGTGGTGTATTTTGAAGCACTATGGACAGTGATGTCTGCACCATGCTCAAATGGACGACATAAAACAGGGGTAGCGACAGTGTTGTCAACTACAGTTAAAATACCATGTTTGTTCGCAATAGTTGTTATAGCTTCAATGTCCGCTACATCTATACTTGGATTTGTTAGAGACTCAAAAAAGATAACCTTTGTTTTATCATCTATAAGAGATTCCATCTCCTCTGGTTTATGAACATTGAAAAATCTTGCTTCAATTCCAAAACGTTTAAGTGTATGGGCATTAAGCGTTAAACTTCCACCATAAAGCTGTGAAGCACATACAATGTTGTCTCCGGCTTCGGCAGCATTAATAATTGCAAAGAAAATAGCACTCATCCCACTTGAAGTGGCAATGGCAGCAGCACCGCCTTCAAGTTCTGCAAAACGTTTCTCAAATACATCAGTAGTTGGATTGTTTAGACGTGTGTAGATATTTCCAAGCTCTTTAAGGGCAAAAAGGTTTGCAGCATGTTCAACATCTCGAAATTCATAAGCAGTAGTTTGATAAATCGGTACAGCCATAGTACCTTGAGAGTCTTTTTCATAACCTGCATGCAGTGCTTTTGTTTGTAAATCCATATAAGTTTCCTTGTAATTATAATAAAAAATAATAGAAACATTTTAATCAAAAATCACTTAATTTAAATATTGATTGTGATAAAATTATCAAAAAAATTTGGGATATTTATGGATGATAATAAAAAGATAGCTTGGAGTGATACTTATAAACTAGGTATTAAGGGTATAGATAGACAACATCAAAAATTATTTGATTTAGTCAATGAGCTTTATGACTTAGAGGAAAATGAAAATATTAAAGAAGATATTCGAAAAATATTATATGCTTTTCATGATTATACTGTAGTACATTTTAAAGATGAGGAAAACTTTATGAAGGTAATTAAGTTTCCGGATATAGAAAATCATAAATTAATCCATAAAAATATAGTAGATAGTTTATATAAAATCATAAATACTCCAGCAAGTTTAAACATTATAAAATCGAAAATGAGAGTAGTTGCAAAAAGAGTTCTTATAGATCATATTGTAAATGAAGATACTAAAATAAAAACCTACCAGTTAAAAAATCCTCCAAAAGATGAGGAGATTCATAATCTTCCTGATTTTCAAGAATAAAGTTTAAAGCATGAAAAAATTTATATATTTATTAATATTTTTTATTACTATTGGCTTTATTACAGGTTGTACAAAAGTTAGTGATGAGGATTTGATGAAGGCTAGAGAAGCTGTAAAAAATGGAGCTTTAATAGTTGATGTAAGGACACCCAAAGAGTTTAAACAAAAACATATCTCTGACGCCATTAACCTACCGATTGAAAAGATCATGAAAGGGTATATAAATCTTCCAAAAGATAAAGTACTAGTTGTATACTGCAGAACTGGTAGTAGGAGCAGTGTGGCTACGAAAATCTTAAGAGAAAAAGGGTGGAGCGTTATAGATGTAGCTACCCAAGATGAATGGGAACGGGAGCTTAGCGAGTAATTTGCACATAATATAAGATTTTTGCTCAACTTGTTTTTATTTAAAAAAGTTAAAATAATAAAAATATATGTTGGAGTGTACAAAATGTACAATACACATATAAATATAAAGAATATGCGGATGCAGAATTTATCATAATAATTCTCTTAGAGGTATCATCATAATGGAATATGAGTTTATTGGGTTTAAAGTAGGTCAAAAGTGGAAAACCAGAATGGGACACACTTTTATCATTAAAGAGATAAAGGAAGGGGAGGAATATCCTCTTGTTTGTATAAGCATGGATACAGGAAAAAAACATTTTTTCGATGAGGATGGATTTGAAGTTGCATATTATCCTACTGATAATGACTTAGTTGAAAAGATTTCTGGTTAGCTTATTTTAACTCTTCTCATATATAACCACAGTACCTGCTAGTAGATCATGTAAACCTCTTTTGTCTTTTCTAAAAGCAACCATTATAAAACCTATTAAAAAAGCCAGTGTAGAAACTATATATCCAAAAGAGCGTGTAATAGCTTGTTTATTGTTGATATCTTCAAATGTAATGGCGTCAACAATTTTAATACCGGCAAACTTTTTTCCAGGAGTAGCACCTCTCCAACGTCTCCAAAAAAGTGCAGTCACTGCTAAAACAGAGATTTCAAAGAGAAGTTCCCATTTAATTGAAGTCTGTGGTTGGGAGTTTAGAGCATTTGTGTTTCCCAGCATAGCCATTTGTAGATTTTGTTGGTATTGCGAAAAATCAAACCAACTCCCATCACTTAAAAAGTAGATAACAATAGCAACAGGAAGTGCAAGAAAGATAGTATCTAAAAATGAAGCAACAAAACGGATCCAAAAACCTGCATATCTTATATTATCCAAATGAACTCCAATTTTTAATTTATTAATCCATAATCTTCAGGGGATCTTGGTTCACCATAATAAAACCCTTGTGAATAATCGATTCCAAGCTCTTTGACCTTATATGCTAACTCTTCTGAGCTAACGAACTCAGCTATGGTTTTTATATTAGCATTTCTAGCGTAAAAAAGAAGACCTTTTATCATATTTTCAGTATTTTTATCAGAATTTAGCTTTTGTACAAGTGAACCATCCAGTTTTATATAGTCTATGTTAAGTTGTAAAATATTTATAAAATTAGAATAGCCAGAACCAAAATCATCGATGGAAACTTTACAACCATATTCTTTAATCATATTTATAAAGTTTTCTAGAATTTTATAATCCAAGATATCCTCTGACTCTACAATCTCAAAGGTGATATCTTCCCCTCCACATTTTTCAAGTCTATTTTTTATGTAGGCTATCATTGTTTTTGAAGCGATATTCTCATAACTGACATTTATAGAGATAGCAATGTTACTTGAAGCATATATGTTGAAAACTTTTTGCATCATCTGCCTTGTGAAAAACTCAAAAGATTGATCCTCTTTTGCAGAGTCTAAAAAATAGTAAGGGCTTATTATCTCCCCATCTTCTGTTTTGATTCTAGCTAGTGCCTCAAACTTGATAACCTGAGATGTATTGTTGTCTATTATAGGTTGAAAATATGGGATGATTCTATCTTCATGAAGTGCATTTTTATAAACTCTAAGTCTTTTAAGTGAATCTTCTTGGAGTTGTATAGCTGTTTGGTTGTTTTGAAAGATTTTGTAGTTTGATTTTGAAACGATTGCTTCTTGCAATACAGAGTCGGCATGGCTAAAAAGATTATGTACACCATAAGCTATACCAGCTGTAAAATTGGCAGATATATGTTTATCTAAATGATGGATAAAGTGATCATTGTTGATAAGTATGGAGTGTTCTAATAGTAATAAATATTTTTCAAATAGTTTTTTGTTTGTAATTAGAACTGCAAACTCCTCTAAGTTAAGGCTATAAAGGGTAACATCATCATCAAGGATAATACTCTCAAGCTGCTTCGCTTTTTTAGTAATGATATTTGTAGTAAATTCGTATCCATAAAGGTTTTTAATACTGTTAATTTGTTTAATATGTAAAAGTATTAGCATAGACTCTTCATCAATAAGAGAGAGGTCATGTACTAGTACAGTTCTATTTGGAAGTTTTGTGACAAGATCAAGATGTTGTAACTCTTCTAGTTGTTGAGCGTGAAGCTCTATAACAGCATTGTTATGACCATTTTGTTTAGCATGTTTGAGGTTTGTATCTGTAATATTATAAAGATCATTTGAGTAGAGAAAATTATCTTTGGTATTGATATTTATTCCCCCTATAGAGATAGTAAAGTGCTCTGATATCTTACTATGGGAATTCTCAAGTTTTAAAGATTCAACACTTTTTAGTAAAGAGTGAGAAAGGTCTTGTATATAGTTGTCATCACAGTTAATGACTATAACTGCAAATTCAGACTCTGTCACTTTAAAGAGTTTATGCGTTTTTGAGGATAGGGTATTTTTGAGACTGTTTGATATCTCAATAATCGCTTTATCAGCTAAAACTCTTCCATAAGTATCTTTATACTCTGCATAAAAATCTACCCCCAAAAGTAAAAGTGCAAAGCTCTCTTTTTTCCAGTTTGATCGGTTGAGCTCTTTTTTAAAATAGCTATCAAAGTATCTTCTGTTGTAGAGTTGTGTAAGGGGGTCTTCAATAGCAAGATATTCAAGTTGTTTTTTATCTGTAATATCTGTTAAAATTGAGAGATAGCCAGTTTTTATATTGTTTTCGTCAAATAATGGAGTTATCGAAGCTTTTACCCAGTACTCTTCACCAGAAGCTTTATTGTTTTTTAACTCTCCTATCCACTCTTTGTCTTGTGTTAAGGTATCCCATAGATGTTTGATGATTTTTTTATCTAAGTCGTAGTTTCGGAATATTTTATGATTTTTACCTATTATATCTTCTCGTTTGTAACCGGTAAATTTTAAATAAGCATCAGATATATCAAGAATTTTACCAGCAGTATCTGAGATTGTCATGTTGACATGTTTGAAGATTATATTGTCTTTTTGTGAGAGTAGTAAATTAAGATATTGCATATAATTAATACTCCTTACATTTAGTAAGAAGTATTATATACTATAAAGATTGTAAAATTATTAATTCTTATAATTAAACGTGGTAGTTTGGAGCTTCTTGCGTGATTATAACGTCGTGAACGTGTGACTCTTTTAGTCCAGCTGATGTGATCTCTACAAACTCAGCCTTATCCCAGAACATCTCAATAGTCTCACTTCCACAATAACCCATAGATGCACGAAGACCACCCATCATTTGATGAACGATTCCAGCAATGCTGCCTCTAAATGGTACACGACCCTCTATCCCTTCCGGAACTAGCTTATCAGCAGCCGTACCCTCTTGGAAATATCTGTCATTTGAACCTTTTTGCATAGCTCCGATTGAACCCATACCACGGTAAGATTTGTATTGACGTCCTTGAAACATTATAGTATCACCCGGTGATTCTTCAGTACCTGCTAAAAGTGAACCTGCCATTACACACGAAGCACCAACAGCAAGAGCTTTAGCAATATCTCCAGAGTATTTAATCCCGCCATCAGCGATAACAGGTACACCATGTTTACGAGCTGCCTCGGCACACTCATCAATTGCCGAAATTTGTGGAACACCAACACCAGCAACGATACGTGTAGTACAGATAGAACCAGGACCAATACCAACTTTAACACCATCAGCACCAGCTTCTATAAGTGCTTCAACAGCTTCTGAAGTTGCAATATTTCCAGCGATAATATCTACTTCCATACTCTCTTTGATTTTGCGAACAGTATCTAAGATACCTTTAGAGTGACCATGTGCAGAATCTAGAACTAAAACATCTACACCAGCATCTACAAGAGCCTTAGCACGATCAATCTGACCAACACCAATAGCTGCACCAACAACAAGACGACCAAAAGCATCTTTATTAGAGTTAGGATATTCAATACGCTTTTTGATATCTTTAATTGTTACAAGACCTTTTAAAAATCCTTCTGAATCAATGATAGGTAGTTTCTCAATTTTATGTTGGTGCATAATATCTGCAGCATCATCAAGTGAGATACCTTTTTCTGCTGTGATAAGAGGCATTTTTGTCATTGTCTCAGATGCAAGTTTACGCATATCTTTCTCAAAACGCATATCACGATTTGTAAGGATACCAAGAAGTTTGTTGTGTCCATCTACAACAGGTACACCAGAGATTTTGTACTCATTCATAAGTGCATCAGCTTCAGCTAAAGTAGCATCTGGGTGAACATAAATAGGGTCTATAATGATTCCGCTTTCACTTTTTTTGACTTTTTTAACCTGTTTTGCCTGTGTTTCAATATCCATATTTTTATGGATAATTCCGATTCCACCAAGTCTAGCCATTGCGATAGCTGCACGGTATTCAGTAACTGTGTCCATTGCAGCAGAAACCATAGGGATTTTTAAACTAATGTTACGAGTTAATTTACTCTCTAGAGATACCTCTTTTGGTAATACTTCAGAATATTGTGGTACTAATAAAACGTCTTCAAATGTTAGGGCGCGTTTACGAATTCTCATGGGGTTCCTTTTAAAAGAGTATAGTCATATGGTTTAGATATGTAAAGTTTTTGGATTATATCTTTTTTGTTGTTAAAAAAAGGTAAAGCGATACGATTGTATGATGAAAAATTACCACTTTAATTAGCTGGTCTATTTTTATCTTTCTTTTTGCTACTTAGGCTTATAATAAGTACCAATAGCTTTTTAGATATGGAGAGATAAGATGAGAGTTTTAATAGTTGGTGGTGGTATCGCAGCTTCTTATTTGGCAAATAATCTAAAAAAAGAGGACTCCTCCTTAGAGGTTACTATCTTAAGTGAAGAAAAATTTGCTCCATATGACAGGATTCATCTTTGTCGTTTAGTGGATAAAGATGCGAAGATGGATGAGATATCTTTACATATCGATCCCACTGTAAAAGTAGAACTAAATCAAAAAATTACCCATATCGACAAAGAGCAAAAGCGTGTGTTTTCCTCAAATGCAATGTTCTCTTACGATAAGCTAATTTTAGCTACCGGCTCTTTACCTATCTCTTTGTTTGATATAAAAGATATCTCTAATGCAGCAGTTTTTAGAAGTGCCAATGATTGTGAACTTATAAGCAATGGCGTCAAGGGTAGAGAAGTAGTAGTAGTTGGAAGTGGACCTATTGGTCTTGAACTACTTGAGACGCTTAATGAGATGCCTAATGTGGAGAGTATCACTCTGCTCTTACGCGGGAAACATCTGTACTCAAAAGATCTCTCTATTGACGCCATTAAGACAATAGAGGGGTGTTATCTTAAAAACGGAAAAGTGAAAATATCTTACGAAGATGAGATTATTGAGAAAACTATTGTAGATAATGAGATTCTTAGTTTAAAAACAAAAAAATTAGAACTTACAAACCTGTTTTTAATTTTTGGAACCGGGATTAAACCAAATATAGAAAATTTTAGAGAAGCGCTAGCATCTAAAAAAGGGATTTTGACAAATCTGTATATGCAAACAGAAGATGAGAATATTTATGCTGTTGGTGAATGTGCTGAGGTTGAGGCTTTTAACTTTGTTGCAGGGCATGTAAAAGAGTGTACCACACAAGCAGATACAGCAATTTCACATATTTTAGGCAAAGAGACAAAAGAGTTTGTTTTAGAGACAAGCATAG
>Ga0193965_1000593_pt1 | contig 11154 bp, 12 predicted proteins | sample FB_8_MG_FD_140330 | JGI IMG/M metagenome (GOLD analysis project Ga0193965, IMG submission 140330) | Microbial mat bacterial communities from the Broadkill River, Lewes, Delaware, United States - FB_8_MG | ecosystem: Environmental > Aquatic > Freshwater > River > Microbial mats | place: USA... | reverse complement strand
GTAAATGATATTAAAGATTTTGATATTAGTGCGAAAAATCCAAATAAGATTGAAACAATTGAACATAAATCTCCAATTGAATTAGTGAAAAATATCAAAGTAAACAATAAAGAAATAAATGATTTGATGGATGAGATTGAATCTATATTGATTGGGAAAGATATAAATGAGTGATTTATATGAATTACCCAATGGATGGGAGTGGAGTAAATTAAAAGATGTTTGTAATCTCCTAAATGGATATGCTTTTAAAGCAAAAGAGTATGTAGAAAAATCTGATACAGTTATAATCAGAATGGGAAATATAAGACCAAATGGTGGTTTTGATGCAGAACATAAAATAAAATATTTACCAAATAAGTATAAAGATGAATTACCAAACTATATTTTAAATGATGGTGATTTAATTATAGCTATGACTGATTTGGCTACTGAAATGAGAATATTAGGTAATCCTACTTTAGTATCTGATACCAATGGAAGAACATTTATGTTAAATCAGAGGGTTGGAAAACTCTATGATTTTAAATTAGATAAAGTAAACATTGAATATCTAAGATATATACTTAGTGCCAATCAAATCAAAGATTACTATAAATCATTAGGTGGTGGTGGTTTACAAATAAATATTGGAAAACAACAAATTCTTTCAGTTGATTTTCCACTTCCACCACTTTCAGAACAACAAAGAATTGTATCAAAATTGGATAATCTATTTGAAAAAATAGATAAATCAATAGCCCTACATCAAAAAAATATGGATGAAGCTGATGTATTTATGGGAAGTATTTTAAATGATGTATTTGGAGAGTTGGAAGAGAAGTATGGATTAGTAAAAATTAATGATACTGTTTTAAAAACTAAAAATAAAAATCCAAAAGATGATTTAGAAAAACCATTTACTTATATTGACATTTCATCAATTGATAACAAATTATTTAAGATAGTTGAACCAAAACAATTAGTTGGAAGTGAAGCACCGAGTAGAGCAAAAAAAGAAGTTGTATTGGGTGATATTGTATATTCAACTACCCGTCCAAATTTAAAAAACATATCAATAGTAAGTGAAGAATATGATAATCCAATTGCTTCAACTGGATTTTGTGTATTAAGAGTTAATGATAAAACGATTAATTCTTATCTATTTTATTATCTTATTACGGATAAATTATTTGAACAAATCGAACCAAATATCAGAGGTGCTCAATATCCAGCTACATCAGATAAGGATTTAAAAAATTGTAATATTCCAAATACTCCACTTCATATCCAACAAAAAGTTGTTAAATATTTGGATGAAGTTTCGCAAAATTTAGAAAAAGTTAAATTAATTCAAAAAGAGAAAATGAATAGCCTTAAAGCATTAAAGGCTTCTATTTTGGATAAAGCATTAAGGGGAGAGTTGTAAATATGAAATATTAGTAATTATGGAAATTGTATTTTAAGTAAAAAATATTCACCTCATCTTTATTTTAAAGATAAGGTGAATATTGTTTTGTCATCTATTGATTTTACATCCATTATTAAATTGTTTTTATTTGCTATCATTTTAGACATATATAGACCTATACCTGTTCCACCTGAACTCTTTTTTGTAGTAAAATTTTGCTCAAATATATTATCTATTATATTTTCTGGTATCCCACCTGCATTATCTTCAATAAGTATATTATTATCAACTATTTTTATTATGATTTTACGATTTCCATTCGCATAAGGGATATTATTTTGTTTATATGCATCTATAGAGTTGCTTATTAAATTAATAAAAACATGCTTAACCTCGTTTGCATTTATACAAAATTCAAAATTAGTTTTTTGATAATCTAATACTATATTTTCTTTTATAAAAACATCTTTCATAAGTATCTCTATACTTGATATTATATCATTTAATTTTACATTCTCAAAAGCTACAGTAGGTCTTAAAAAACCTCTAAATTCATCTAAAGTATTTAATAGATATTTAATCTCATTATTAACTTTTTCAGTACATAATAAAATATCTTTATCATCCATCTCATAACCTTCAGTTACTGTTTCTGCTAAAAACTGTGTATGCATAGATACTATATTAAGAGGCTGTTTCCATTGATGAGCGATTAAATCAATCATCTCACCCATTGCAGACATTTTTGAGTTTGTAATTAAAAGTTTATCTTTTTGTCTTAACTCTTCAACTTGCTTTTGCACTTTTTCTTCTAAAGAAAGTTTATATTGTAAATTCTCTTTTTTTAAATTTATATTTCTAAGTATCTTTTGTAAACAATTAAAAAAATGTTCTATATTAAGAGGTTTTATAAGGTATCCCTCCATACCAATCTCAATAGCTTCTGTAAGATAGTGAGATTCATTATGAGCAGATAAAACAATAATAGGTACAAATGGTTTGATATCTTTTATCTCTCTTGACATCTCTAATCCATTCATAATAGGCATATTTATATCTGTAATAATAATATCTATATCTTTATTTTCATTAAAGATATCTAATCCCTCTTTTCCATCTTTTGCTACAATAATATTAGAAAATATATTTTCTAAAAGCATTTTTGTTGAAACCCTTGTCTCTTCATTATCTTCAACATATAATACTTTTAAATCTTTACCATATTTAATTAATTCTTTTACATTCATAAAAAACCCCTATAATTTTTATATTTTACTATCATAGAACTTAAAATATATATAAACTTAACTCATCTGCAAGCATAAAATCTAAATTAATTACCCTGTTATCTTGTATCATAACTTTGTTTATATCTATTAACTCATATATTTTATCTTGCTGACTTTTATTAAGTAGATTAATATCAACTCCAACATCACTTCTAAAACCTAGTAAAACTTTTTCAATTAATATATCTTCCTTACTTAACTCTTCTATCTCTTCATATTCAAAATATTTATTATTATATTCTAATATATCTTTAAAACCGTAATATCGTTTATTACCAACTCTTCCAACAGCTCCACAACCTATACCTAAATACTCTTTATATTGCCAATATCCAAGATTATGTTTACTTCTAGCATCTTTATTTTTAGCAAAATTAGATATCTCATATTGTTCAAAACCTAAATCTTTTAGTTGTTCAAAAAGATAATTTGCTAAATTTATATTTTCTATTTTAACATTTGATTTATTAAAAAACTTTGTCCCCTCTTCTATAGTAAGACTATATGCACTAATATGGTCTATTTGAAGTGTTTTAATTATTTTTAAATCATTTTCTAAAAGCTCTTTTGTATCTAATTTTGTATCGTATATGATATCTAAATTTATATGATTAAAGCCCACTTTATTTGCATTTAAAATAGCATCTAAAGCATTTTGTTTATTATGATTTCTCCCTAAAAATTTTAATTTATCATTATCAAAACTTTGCACTCCAAAACTAACTCTATTAACTCCTATACTATATATAGTTTTTAACCAATCTAAAGAAGCAGAATTTGGATTAGCTTCTATTGTAATTTCAATATCTGTTTTTATATAAGGTTTAATAATATCTAAAATCTCTTTATATTTTATAGCATCTATACAACTAGGTGTTCCCCCCCCTATAAATATTGTTTCAATTTGTTTATTATGCATTTTTAATTTCTCTTTTAACTCTAATTTCAAAGATTTAATATAGCTCTCTTTTAAATAGTGTTGTGTTGTATAAGAGTTAAAAGCACAATAAAAACATTTGCTATCACAAAATGGTATATGTATATATAAAAGCATTTTTAAAGTATCCTTTAGGTATGATTAATAATATGTTTAAAAGACTAATTATAAGGTAATTTATTTAATGGAAGATAAAATAGAGAAAATCTATAGACCAAATGTTGCTGCAATTATTTTATCATCATCATATCCAGCTAAGTGTGAGGTTTTCATAGCATCAAGAATCGATATCGAAGATGCATGGCAATTTCCACAAGGTGGTATAGATGAAGGGGAAACAGCAAGAGAAGCTTTATATAGAGAACTAAAAGAAGAGATAGGTACAAATAAAATTGATATTGTTGCAGAGTACCCAGATTGGGTAAGTTATGACTTTCCAGAATCTGTTGCACATAGAATGGCTCCATATTCAGGACAAAAACAAAAATATTATTTAGTAAAATTAAAAAAAGGTGCAAAAATAAATATAAATACTAAAATACCAGAATTTAGTAGTTATAAATTTGTAAAATCTGACAACTTAAATGATTATATTACGTTCTTTAAAAGAACTGTATATAAAAAAGTGTTAAAATATTTTAAAAATGAAGGTTATATTTAATTATGTTAAAAGTGTTAAAATTTGGTGGAACTAGTGTAGGAACATTAGAAAGAATACAAAATGTTGCTAATATTATAAAAAAACTAAAAGATGAAGGTGATGATATAATAGCAGTTGTTAGTGCAATGAGTGGAGAAACAAATAAATTAATAGAATATGCTCAAACATTTAGTGATAATGCAAATGAAGCAGAGATGGATATGTTATTAAGCTCAGGTGAAAGAGTTACATCAGCTTTATTATCTATTGCTTTAAATGAACAAGGATATAAAGCAACCTCAATGAGTGGTAGAGAAGCTGGTATTGTTACAGATAATTCTCATACAAAAGCTAGAATTGAAAATATAGACCCTACCAATATGCAAAATGCATTAAAAGATGGAAAAGTTATTATAGTAGCTGGTTTTCAAGGTGTAAATATTGAAAATAATAGAGTTACAACTCTTGGTCGTGGTGGAAGTGATCTTACTGCGGTTGCATTAGCAGGTGCTATGAAAGCAGATGTTTGTGAGATATATACAGATGTTGATGGTATATACACAACTGACCCTAGAATTGAACCAAAAGCAAAAAAACTAGATAAAATCTCTTATGATGAGATGTTAGAGTTAGCAAGTTTAGGTGCCAAAGTTTTACAAAATAGGTCTGTAGAGATGGCAAAAAAATTAAATGTAAATTTAGTATCAAGAAGTAGCTTCACTCCAGAAGTTGAAGGGACATTAATAACAAAGGAAGAAAATATTATGGAACAACCAGTAGTTAGCGGTATAGCATTAGATAGAAATCAAGTAAGAGTTGGTATGTATGGAGTAAGCGATAAACCAGGAATTGCCTCTCGTATATTTACAGCTCTTGCAGATGCAAATATTAATGTAGATATGATTGTGCAAACAGTTGGATCTGATAGCTTAACAAATTTAGACTTTACAGTACCTACAGAAGATTTAACAAAAGTAAAAGATGTTATGGTTGAGTTTAAAGCTGATAGTCAAAATATAGACTATAATGATGCTATTTGTAAAGTATCTATTGTTGGAGTTGGTATGAAGTCTCATACTGGTGTTGCAAGTAAAGCATTTAGTGCTTTAGCAAATAGTAATATTAATATTAGAATTATAAGTACAAGTGAGATTAAAATCTCAATGATAATAGAGGAAAAATATGCAGAACTAGCAGTTCGTTCGCTACACGATGTTTATGAGTTAGATAAGTAGAAACTATTTTTGCAAGAATTTACAAATTGGACAATAAACTCTATTAGAGAAGATATTCTAATAGGTAATTGGATGGAAGAGAGAAAATTTGATTGGATACCTCTTGTAGCAAAAGCAATTACGAATATTATTGAAAAAAATAGATCAGTTTTAATTATAACAGATAATGAACATATATGGTTTAAAAATTATATTCTAGCAAATATTAATAAAAAAAGCTTAAATAGGCCAATGTTGCCTTTTTATGCTTTTGATTCTTTTACAGCAAGTGTAGAAGATATAAAAACAGAGGTTGATATTCAACTTATAAAAGATATGCTTAATATATCTTTTCCAAATGGTTATTTTTTTTGGTATATTGGAAAAAGCAAAACTAAATTTTCTACTTTAGCAAAAATATCAGAGGACTCTTTTTTGTGGTTAATGGATGAAGATACTCCTGAGAGTTTCTTTTTAAATAGTCAAGATGAAGCATTAGATATAAGATTGTTAAATATGTTTAGGTTATTTAATAAAACTTTAGCTGCTGTTTTATTTGCAGAGATAGATGTTCATAACTAATGTATAAACACTCAACACTTTTTATTGTAAATGATATAGATAGTTCATTAAAAGAGATAACTTCTAAGTTACCTTTAAATAGTTTTAGAGTTATTAGAAATGAAGATAATGGTAAAAATGATTTTTTATTAGCACAATCACATAAAGCAATAAAAGAATCATATATAGCTTCATCAGAACCAAAATATATTATATTAGTTGGAGATTTATTTAGAGTTGAAGCACAAAACTCTTTACTTAAATCACTTGAAGAGCCACCTTTAAATATAGTATTTATTTTAATTACACTCTCTAAAAGCTCAATACTTCCTACTATTTTATCAAGAGTTCAAATAAAATATAATAGAAAAAAAGAGGAGAATATAAAATTAAATTTAAATATTCATAAATTATCATTAAAAGAAGCTTATGATTTCCTTAAAAAAAATCAAAGAATCTCAAAAGATGAAACAAAAAAAATAATAAAAGCAATTTTATATAATACAAATCAATATCATATACAACTTACAAAAAAAGAACTTGAACTTTTCTCTAACTCTATGAAATTATTAGAATTAAATTCAAAACCTATTAATATTCTAACAACACTACTTATATCACTAGTGATAAAAAATAAATAAAGGTAAAAAATGGAATTTTACGAAATAGACCCTACTAATAGTTATAAATTATTTCAAGATATTGGTGCTGATAATATGGGTGCTAAAATAATGTCTCAAAAAACAAAAATATATACTATATATATAAAAAACATCAATGTAGGGGGAGCTAATATATTAAAACAAGATGCTTTATCTATAGGGGCTGATGTTTGTGTACCTATGGGTACAATAATAGCAAAAGATAAATTTGTAGATATTATTTTAATAGCAACAAAAAAACAATTAAAAATACTTGCAAAAAAAGAGCTAACTCAACCATTTGGTTTAAAAACACTAGCACAAAATTTAAAATATTTTTTTAATAAAAAAACTTTTAAAACAAAAATAATGGGTGTTATTAATATAAATGATGATAGTTTCTTTAAAAATAGTCGAGTTAAAGGTAAAAATGTTTTTAAAGCTATTGATAAAATGATAAAAGATGGAGCTTCAATTATAGATATAGGTGCAGTTTCAAGTCGTCCAGGTAGTGAGCCAATCCCAGAAAAAGATGAACTAAATAAAATAAAACCTATATGTGATTTTATTAAAAAAAATAAGATTTATAAAAAAGTACAATTTAGTATAGATAGCTATACCCCTTGTGTAGTAGAGTATGCTTTAAAAAGTGGAGTTCAAATTGTAAATGATATAACAGGTCTTAAAAATGATGAGATAGCACAATTAGTAGCAAAATATAAAGCTACAGTTGTAATAATGCATATGGATAAAACACCAAAAAATATGCAAAATAACCCTCAATATAATAATATAATAATAGATATAGATAATTTTTTTAAACAAAGAATTCAAAAAGCACATAGTTTTGGGATAAAAAATATTATTTTAGATGTTGGTATTGGATTTGGAAAAAAGTTAGAGCATAATTTAACACTTCTTAAAAATATATCTCATTTTAGACATTTTGGATATGAGTTATTAATAGGAGCTAGTAGAAAATCTATGATTGATAATGTTATAAAATCAGATGTAGAAGATAGATTATCAGGAACAGTAGCTATACATTTAGATTCTATAAAAAAAGGTGTTTCTATTGTAAGAGTACACGATGTAAAAGAGCATTATCAAGCAATAAAGATACAAGAATCTATTGAAAATAGCTCCTCTTTTTAAAGTTTAAATGATATAATAAATAAAATATAATATAAAGTGAGTCAAAATATGTTAATTGAAGTTATTTTCTATCTTGTTTCTGCCTTTGCAGTTGCTATCTTATTTAAAGAAAACCATAAATATAAACTACAAAATTCTCAACTTAGACATAATTTATACCAATGTAAAAAGAAACTAAAAGAGGATGAAGATACTCTTACTGAAGTTAGTAAAAATAATTTAGAATTAGAAAATGAAGTAAAACATTGTGATATAATAAAAGAAAAAGAGAAAGTAATAGAAGATAAAGATAGATATCTAGAGCTTGAACTAGAAGATTATAAAGAGCAAGTAAGACAGCTAACAGAAAAAACTCAAGATATGGAAAAATATAAAATGATAATTAAAAAATTAAAAAATGAGATGGAATTATTAAAAATAGAGATATTAAAAGGATAAAAAATGATAAAAGTAGCACCTTCAATTCTTAGTGCAGATTTTGGTAAATTAAATGAAGAGATAACAGCAATTTGTGATAGTGGATGTGATTTAATTCATGTTGATGTGATGGATGGACATTTTGTTCCAAATATGACTATTGGTCCTGTTGTTGTTTCAAGTGTTGCAAAGATAGCTTCAAAACCTTTAGATGTGCATCTTATGGTTGAAGATAATAATTTTTTTATAGACCTATTTGCACCTTTAAAGCCTGAATATATAACTTTTCATATAGAGAGTGAAAAACATCCCCATAGAGTGATACAAAAATTAAAAGCCTTAGATATAAAAGCTGGGATTGTTTTAAACCCTCACACTTCACCTAAAACAATTGAGTATCTATTAGAAGACCTTGATATGGTTTTATTAATGAGTGTAAACCCTGGTTTTGGTGGACAAAAGTTTATACCATCTGTAATAAAGAAAGCAAAAGAGTTAAAAGAGTTAATAAAATCTAAAAATACAGAGTGCTTAATAGAAGTAGATGGTGGAGTAAATGATAAGAATATAAAAGAATTAAAAGATGCAGGGGTTGATGTTGTTGTAGCTGGTAGTTATGTATATGGCTCAAACGACTACTCAAAAGCTATTAAAAGTTTACAGATATAAAAAATGAATCAAAAAAGAACAAGAGTAAAAATATGTGGTATAACAAACCTAAATGATGCTCTAAATGCTATAGAAGCTGGAGCTGATACTTTAGGATTTGTATTTTATGATAAGAGTCCTCGGTTTATAGACCCAAAAGATGCTAGAGATATTATTAGAAAACTACCACCTTTTGTACAAACTGTGGGATTATTTGTAAATTTATATGGTGCTGAAGTTGATTTTATTATAAAAAGAGCAGAAATTGATATTGCTCAAATACATTTTGATGCTGATGAAAAATTTTATATGAGTTTACAATCAAAGTATCTAAAAGTAGTAAGAGCAAAATCAAAACAAGATATAATGCAACATAAAGATGAATATAGAATAGTTGATGCTTTTGTAGAAAGTTATGGTGGAGAGGGGAAAAGACTAGAATTAGATTGGTTTAAAGATATAGACTGCTCAAAAATCATACTAGCAGGTGGATTAACTGCTCAAAATCTAAAAGAGATTAAAGATTATAATTTTTATGGTGTAGATGTTAGTAGTGGAGTAGAGTTAAAAAAAGGGATAAAAGATAAAGATAAAATGAATAATTTTGTAACAGAAGTTCAAAAAATAGATGCATTACATAAATAAACTTTTATCTTATCTAAAAAAATCACCACTAAGTATAGAAAGATTTAATAAAATTCTAAAAGAAAACGATACTTTTTTTAATGATTTAGAACTAGAAAAAGAGTTATTGTTATCAAATGGATTACCTTTATATTTTAGTGATGATTTAGTTTATTTAAAATCTACTATTACAGATATAAAAGAGCAAACATTTTGTATTGTAGATATTGAAACAAATGGACCAAATGTATCAAAAGGTCAAATAATAGAGATTGGTGCTATTAAATTTAAGAATAATAAAATTATAGAAAAATATCAATCTTTAGTAAATGTAACTCAAATTTCACCTTTTATACAAGAGATAACAGGGATAACTCCAGAGATGACTCATAATGCTCCAAATTTAAAAACAGTATTAGAGGAGTTTAAAATATTTTTAGAAGATGATATTTTTGTAGCTCATAATATATCATTTGATTATAAATTTATTAGTGATAGTTTTAAAAAATATGATTTAGGGGAACTTTATAATAGGAAACTTTGTACAATTGATTTATCTAAAAAAATAATAGATATAGAGAGATATGGTCTAAAATATCTTGCACAAGAATTAAATATAGATATAGAGGAGCACCATAGGGCTCTTAATGATGCCTATGTTGCTACAGTGATATTAGAATATTGTTTAAATAGACTACCTAAAACTATAAAAAATACAGAAGAGTTAATAAGTTTCAGTAAGTAATATACTTCTTAAATAACTATTATCTTTTAAATAACTTAATAATAGCTTTTGTAAGTTTTTATCTTTTGTTTTATTTAATAAAATAGATTCTATATAATCTTTATCATAATCTAAATCTTCAAATATATCATTTATACTTTGAGATTCTATTAATCTTGTTATATTTAGTTTATCTTTTTCAAACTCTATATTTACTTGAGATGGTGAGCTAAATAAATTATGTTTCATACCTAATATATCTTGATAAGCTCCAACTAAAAAGAAACCTATAAAATAATCCTCTTTTGATAAATCTATATCGTGAAGATATAAAGGTTTTCCTTCATTAAAAGGTATCTCTCCATCACTATCACAAGTAATATCCCATATATTTGCACTTCTTGTCGCTTTTTTATCAAGATTTGTAATTGGAAGAGTAGGAAACTCTTGACCAATTCCCCAAAAATCAGGTAATGATTGAAAGATAGAAAAGTTTAAAAGATATTTTTCCTGTATTTTATTATCTAATTCCCTTAACTCTTTATCATTTTCATTTGTTTCTAAAGATAAAGCTTTCTTTATAATTAAATGAGTTAAAACCTCAGCATTACTTCTATCTATTAAATCTACATAACCTAAATCAAATAAAGTAAATATAGATTCAAGATGTTCTAAACTATCGTGTAGATACTCTTTTGAATTTGTTATTTTCATATCATTATATAAAGAGTTTAATTCTTTTATAATAGGTGGATTAATCTCTTTTAATTTTAGATGTTGGATATTATATTCACTAGAGTATAACTCTAAAGTAGGGACAATTAACACAGAACTAGGAGCAGATATAAATCTTCCAGATTCTATAAAAATATCTGGTTCTTCAATATTATTTTTATTTGCAATATCTTTAATTG
>Ga0193965_1000592_pt1 | contig 11159 bp, 11 predicted proteins | sample FB_8_MG_FD_140330 | JGI IMG/M metagenome (GOLD analysis project Ga0193965, IMG submission 140330) | Microbial mat bacterial communities from the Broadkill River, Lewes, Delaware, United States - FB_8_MG | ecosystem: Environmental > Aquatic > Freshwater > River > Microbial mats | place: USA... | reverse complement strand
GTCTCTTTGTTATTCCAAACTACTGTTATTATTGATACTTTCATCTGTTTTCCAAAATATCTTTATAAATTTCTATTTGTTTTTTTATTACATAATCATTTTCATAAAGCCGTGCTGTTTTAATAGCATTTATGCTTAAAATTTCATAATTTTCATAATCAAAAGATTTTTCTATAGTTTTTTTCAATTCATCATCTTCACTCAAAAAACCATTGAATCCATCTTCTATAAAGTCTCTTCTAGTCCCTAGATCAAAACCTATCACAGGTATTCCACAACTCATAGCTTCTATCATAGTCAAACCAAATGTTTCATATAGTAATGAAGGCTGTATCAAATACTTTGATTTTGATATTAAGGACAACGTTTCATCTCTAGTACGCTTGCCTTTAAAAATTATGTTTTTCTTTTCAAATTTTTTTCTCAATTCATTTTCAATATTACCACCACCTATAATAGTCAAGATATATTTTTCATCAAGCTTATTCCAAACTTCTAAAAGTTTATAAATACCTTTAGACTCTTCAAGCCTTCCTACATAGATATAATCTTTTTTTTCTTTTTTTATCTCAAATTTGATATCTAAACTATTTGGTTTTAGTATTAGTTTATTTTTATCTATACCTAATGCTTGAACTTTTGCTTTTTGAAAGTTTGTAAGAGTAAAAAAATAGTCTATATTTTCAAATACTTGTGTGGCTCTATAATACCAAAAAGAGAGTTGTGCCAAAAAACTTTGAACTAAAGATTTTCTAAAACATCCATTGACAATACCTTTAAATGGGAATTTACTCTTTGTGCATAACTCACAAATTCCATACTCATCCCTATAAAATATACCAGAGATACACCATAGACGATAATTATGCAAAGTATGTACAACTTTTGCATCAGCATCTTTTGCGGCCTTAAAAACACTTGGAGTTAAAAGAGGGAAAAAGTTGTGTACATGCACTATATCAATATTATTTTCTTTGACTATTTTATAGATATTTTTATAATGTTTTTTAGAAAACCATATCTCATAAAGAAGTTTAAACTTACTGATATCATCATTTGAAACTTTATAAGAGAGTACATTTTTGACCCCTAAAACTTTTTGTAAAGATTCTAATTCATTTTGATAAACTATATCTTCACCACCTATATTATTTGACTGGTATCTATTGTGGATTATTAAAAGTTTCATATATACACATTCACTTGTTCAAAATCTTTTTTCTCTACAGAGAAACGATTCAGACCATCTAAAAGTTTTTTATAGGTTTTATAATCAATATTTAAAATAATTTTTTTAATATTTTGCATCTCATTTGATTTAACAACAAATCCATTTATCCCATCTTCTACCAATTCACTTGAACCACAATTTTTACTCACTATCACAGGCATACCAAAATAAAATGCTTCTTCCACTACTAATCCCCATGGTTCACTGAAACTTGGAAGTATAAAAATATCATGATCTAAAAAGTAATCTTTAAGTTTAGCATTTTCTACTTGTCCTATAAAGTCAATATTTTTATTTGCTATCTCTCTTAGCTCTTGCCCTTGTGGGCCTATTCCTATTACTGTTAAAGTGTATTCAGGTAAAGTATTGAAAATTTCTACTAGCATTTTTATATTTTTCACATGAGATAGTCTACCGATAAATAAAAATCTTTTTTTATATTCTCTTTCTCTATGTTCTATCAAGGGCTTGTTTATGATACCAACACCTTTTGTGATTTTTATCTCTTTTTGGAAACTCAGTGCTTTTAACAGTTCTACATGAAGTTTTCCAGATGCAAAAACAGTTGATATCCGACTTAAAAATATCTTTTTAATGAGCCCCCTTATACCATCTACTCTACTCTCATTTATAGTTGATTCCAGTGCTAAACAATTTTTTGGTTTTGGATTTGTAAATATTAAATACCAAAACTCTTTTAAATCCCATCCACTTACTATTAATTTTTTATATTCTATTTCTTGTGATATTTCTTTAATTTTATTTATATTTTGAGTTATATCTCTGTCTTGAAAGTTTCCATCATATAAAACTTTGTATTGAAACTCAATATTCTTTAAAGTGATAAAATCATCTGCTCGTTTTTCAGCTGTATTTGAAGCTATAAAAACTACAAAAATATTTAACTTTTTTGATAACTCATTATATAGATTTATTTTATAAAAAGCGGGTATGTGAGTAACTATAAGATAATCATACATATTTAAACAAGCCTCTGTTATTATATTTTAACTTTATAAAAAGTATGATTTGCAACAATAGTAATGAAAGAAACAATTTAAAAAACCAATCTCCAAAATGCAATTTTTCAACAACAATATGCGCAATATTATTTGTATATGGATGAATAATAAAAAGTAACATTGTGTTGCCACCCCATAGTGTCAAAATTGTGCTTTGTATATTGATTTTTTTAAGAACAAGTACAAATATTCCAATAAAAGACAATGCCCAGACTATATTAAACATAACCAATCCATAATTTTTAGATGCAACATCTAAGCTAGGAACTCCATAGACAAAATATAAACCTACAAAAATAATTGGTAGTAAGTATAGTAGTTTATTGTCTTGATAGAATCTAAAAAATATATTTCCTATAAATATAAATAATACAGCATTCATCCCATTATCAAGAGCAAACGGTAAATTGATGTAAAAACTACTTGTAAACAACATACTAATAGTGATAAATTGAAGAAAAATATTTTGAATGTACTTGTTTATACTTAATAAAATAACTTTTGCAAAAAATAAAGCTGGTAAAAACCACAATACAAAAGCATAGGTATTTATTAGTGATGTTATATCCATCCAAAGAAAGACACCTTTTAATTCATTTACAAAATCAAGTAATTCTCGATGTAGAACTATTCTCTTAAGCTCCTCTAAGACTAAAGCAATCATTGAAAATATAAAATAAGGAATCATAAGTCTTTTAAAATCTTTAAGTATAAAGTCTTTAGGAGATAAGTCAAACTTAATAAAAAACCCAGATATCATAAAAAATAAAGGCATATGCCAAGAAAAAATGAAACTGCTAAATGGTGAAGCTATATGCCCTAAAATAACAGCTAAAATTCCGAAAGCCTTAAGATTATCTATCCAGTTAATGTTTCCTTGCAAAATAATTATTCTCACTTAATTTATTTATATCTTTATATCCATAGCTTTTTAATACATCAAAAACATCATCTTGTGAGAAACACTCAAATACTATACCTTTAACATTATAATCCGATAAAAAATTACTTCCTCCCTCAAAAACTTGTTTTTCAAAACCTTCTACATCAACTTTTATAATATATTCATTGTCCTTAGAAAACTTATTATCTAATATAAAGTTATCTAAAGTATTAACTTCAACTTCTATACCACTATTATCATTCACAATATGATTTATAGTTGAACTTCCTCCATAGTCTGAAAAATTAATTTTACCAACTTCATTTGACAACGCTAATTGGTTTACTTTATTTTCTGAAATATTGTTAAGCAAAAAGTTCATTTTACATCTTTTTGCCGTATATGGATGTGGTTCAAATGCAATAACTTCATCACATATATCCATCATACTAACACTATAAGATCCAATATTGGATCCAATGTCTAAAAATACTGTTATACTATTTTTATTTTTTATTAAATCTCGTAAAACCATTATCTCTTTTTTATCAGGTATTTCTGTATATGCATACATACTTGATACGTTACAATGAGGATACAAAAATAAACTCTTACCATTAAATATTTTTTTAGAAACTATACTACTGGTAAGTCTTTTAAATATTTGGAATACAAGACCGAAAATCAAATATTTTATAATATTTAATCCACTATTGTTGCTTATTATATACTTTAAAATTCCAACCACAACTACTCTTTTCTCATTAACTTTTTTATATAATACTTAAACAAAGTCCAATATTTAATGCCATTTAAAACTAAGCTATTGGCTACAAAATTATCTCTTTTTATTTTATCATACTCTTTAAATATCTCTAATTCTCTACCATTACCAAGACCATCAGCTCTCCAATTTGCCACAATTATATCTTTTGTAACTACTTTTGGAAAGTCATGATAGGCTCTAAGCAAATGTTCATAATCCATACAAAAAGTATTATTTACATCAAAAAGTCCATACTTTTCAAAATAACTTTTATGAGTAAATAAGCCTTGGTGAGGCATTGACATTCTAAAAAGCAGTGATCTTTTATCAAATTTTTCTATATACTTTGAGGTAAATAACTTTTTACCATTTTCATCTATTCTGCTAATTCTAGCACTTACAAATATATCTTCTGTAGGGTTTATATCTTGGAAAGTTTTCTCTAAAGCATCAAAAGAAATAAATCCATCTCCATCACCTTGAAAGTTTATATAGTCACCATTTGCTACTTTTATGCCTTTGTTAAAAGCATCGCTAATTCCTTGATCCTTTTCACTAATCCAATAGTCTATTTTGTCTTCATACTTTTTGATAATATCTAGTGTTCCATCTATACTTCCACCATCTATAATGATATATTCAAAATTTTCATAAGTCTGAGTTATTACACTTTTTATCGTTTCTTCAAGAAATTGTTCACCATTATAAACTGCTGTTATTATACTTACAAGAGGTTTATTTTCATCTAAACATTTCGAGTTTGTCATGTATCTCTTCTTTTATATTTAATCCTTTAATTTTATCGAAAAAGCTCTTAAATTTTGAATGGTATTTGGATTTGCCGTGAGCGTAATGAAGAAGTCCCTTTAGAGGATTGAATGGCGTCTTGTTTTTTAACAAATAAAAAAGGAACTTGAAACACTTGCTGAAATTTATATTATGTTATTGAAGTCTACTTTATCTTATCATCAACTATCTGACATATAGTAAAATCTAAACAATATATGCATTTGAAGTATTTCCACTCACTTTAGCACCTCTTTTATTTTCTCTTTAACACTCTCAAGGGTTATCTCGTTTATATCCAAATCACTTCCATACCCATACTTATTGCTTAGTTTTTTATAATCATCTAAATCTTGTTCAATTTTTGGATGATAAATCACATAATAATTTTCACTTACTTCTTTAGGGTAAGGTGTAAACCGTCCATAGTGATTTCCGTTAGAGATGACAAAATTTTTTGTCATCTCTAAGGCAACTGCAAAATGAGGAGCCGATGTCTCATTTGACAGCATCAAGCTTCCGTTATAGATAATAGTCAATAGCTCTACTAGTGAAGTTTTTCCTACTAGATCCAAATGTTCTCCATAAAAATATCTTTTGAATTCTATTGCTTCATTTTTATCAGTTGGCCCACCACATAGAACTATATTATAGCCATAACTTTCTTTGAGATATTCTGCAATTTTCACAAAGTTTTTTATATTCCACTTTCTATAACTAGCACTTGCACCTATAAAAAGTATTGCATAATTGTTAGGTAGTTCAAAGCTAAGTTTTTTATTTTGTGTTTCAATAGTTGGCTTGATAATATTTAGTTTTACGTCCAAAATATTTTCAAAAAACTCCTTATTTCTACTAAATTCAAACATCAACTCATTTTTTGCTGGAACAAGTTTTGTATAATATTTGTCACTGATATTTTTTTGCCAAACTCTTATATTTGAAGTATTACCAATACTTCCTATCTTGTCATTTGCATATATAAGCTTTACAATAGCATCAGCATAGATAAATTCTCGACTATATACAGGACTCATAACAACTTCATATCCCCTTGCAGTAATCTCTTTAAGCTTCTGATATCTATAAAGTAAATCCTTACTAAACTTATTTCTATCAAGCCAAATACATTCATCTACATATTCAGTATCCAACTCTTCACTTAAACTTTTCCAAGCACTATTTCCAAGTAGGGTAATTTTATAATCTTTATACTTTTTACTTTTTGCAAGTACTTCTATAAAATTTCTAAAAAGTACATAGTCACCTATGGCATCTAGGCGAATAAGTAAAAGAGACTTTGGTTTTATCTCTTTTGAAGGAGTTATAATAAAATTTATAAGATAATAAATTATAAATTTTATTAAAGTTTTTAGTTTTGAAATCATAATATAGACAAAGCCTTCATATAGTCACTATATGCTTTTTCTTTGATAGCTTTAAACCTTTTAGCAAAATTATCAGCACCATTTTTTAGAAATTCATACTCTTTATTTAAAAGCTCATAATCAGCATCATTTACAAAATAATGTTTTAATCCTATCTCTTCTTGCATTCTTGCACGACTGTCATTGCCTATAACTATTGACGGTTTTCCATAACTAGCCATCAAAAATGCACCATGAACACGGTTCATAATTCCAAATTTAGCTTTACTATAAAATTTCATGTATGCCAAATAGTCATCTTTTACATAAAATATCTCAGCTTTAGGATCAAATCTTAGTGCTTCATCTACCTCTTTTTGGTTATGACAAGATACAACAACTTTCTCTTTCTCTTTTAATTCAAAATAAAACTTTTTAAACTCTCTTTCCCATTTCTCAACATCTATTTTTTGTCCAAAAGTATAATGTGCTCCACCTTTCATATAATTGACAACTACATATTCTTCACCTTCACTTTTTAAACCATGCTCATCAATTGCAAAAATAGAACTACAAGGAATAACCGGTACATTTATACCCATTTTAGAAAAAACAGTCTTTGCTAGGCTGTCCCTTACTGTAGTTACATCAGAAAACTCATAGAACTCTTTCATATAATTATTACATTTTTCACAAAATTCACTACCATCAGAATAATAAGTTTGACAAGTTCCAACCGCAAGATTTAAAAGTTTTATATTTTTCTTTTTTAAAAATCTTTCTTTAATAAGTGGCTCATACCATTCATTATTATAGCAATGTCCACCGCCAATTTCATGACACCAGTATGCAGGAGCACCACTTTGAACTACTATGTCAGCTTCAAATATCCTATCTTTAGACCAACTTTTAGGAAGAATTTTATCTACCCTACTCGATAACCTTAAATATCTAAAAAACTCAAAACCATACCTTGTAGTAATGGGCGAATGCTTATGAATATTTTGAAATTCAATCTCTTGATTTTTAAAATATTTTCTTAAAAGATATTTAATCCCTTCTCTTACAAAATCATCACCTACATTATGATCAACTGTTGTTATTATTGATATTTTCATTTTTAAATTCCTTTATAAAGTTTTCTGGATTTGTAAATAATTCTTGATTTAATTTAATTTTATCTTCGTCCCAATCCCACCATTTAATTTCCAATAATTTTTGAATTGTGACTTTATTAAATCTATATTTTATTATTTTTATTGGATTTCCTACAGCAATTGAATAAGGTGGAATATCTTTTGTTACAACAGCTGAAGCACCTATTATTGAGCCGTCTCCAATATTTACTCCAGAAAGTATTGTTACATTATTTGCGATCCAAACATCATTTCCAATATTTATATTACCTTTATATCTAGGCTTTTTTAAGTATTTATATTTTTGTAAACTCCATCTATCGATAAAAGGATATGTTGACACCCAATCTTTATCATGCTCTCCACCAGCTATTAAAGTTATGTCATCTGCAATTGAACAATATTTTCCTATATTCAACTTAAATCTATCATCCCAGCAATAGATTTTCATACCGTTGATATAAGTATGTATACCTATGGTTGTATTTGGTTTTTTACTTCCAATATAATTAATATTTATATCTTCTACTATTGTTTTAATTCCGAATAATCTTTTAAAAACTTTTTTAAGAAACATATGATTTTATTATTTTCTTTATTTTTAAAATTAAACTTGTTTTTGTAAAATTTAATGCGAACTTATCATCTGATACTTTATCTCTAATAATAAATTTTGGATGATTTAAATTCATATCTATTTCAGAAAGAGCTAATTCAGACCACTTTGATGAACTAGTTGTATGTGTTGCATCTTCATTAAAACCCAAATTTTCAATCAAATTCATAGTAGGTACAATCGACAATCCACTATTAATAAATCTAGCGTATGCCCATTGAAAATCCCATGTATTTAACCCATTTCTAATTTCATCAAAATTTGATATTCTAAAATTAGCTTCTTCTTTATTTCCAAATACATCCCACAAATAGTTTTTTGATTTAATCTCTTCATAACCTTGCATTTCTACATCATAGTATTGCCACCTATTTCTCCATGAAGCCCATCCCCAAATAGAACCATAATATGAAAAATAATAGCTATAATCTTCATCTCTTTTCCACCCTAAATGAAAATTATTTCCAGCTATATGCCAAACCCTCATATCTTCTTTATACTTCTCTAATAGCTCTTCACAAAACCAAAAAAAACTCTGACTTGGTAAACAGTCGTCTTCTAAAATTATACCCATCTCTTCATTTTTAAAAAACCAATCTATCGCTCCACTTACTGCCATTTTGCAACCAAAATTTTGATCTCTGAAAAGTGTCTTTACTTCACATTCCCAGTCGATACTGCTTAAAATATAATCTCGGACTTGTTTTGTCTTTTCTTCTTCACCATTTTTTGTTTCTCTTGCTCCATCTGCTGCTACATAAAGTCTTGGCGGTTTTGCTTCTCTTATTGCTTCAAAAACTTGTTTTGTAGTATCAAGACGGTTAAAAACTAAAAAAAGTACAGCAGTGTTTAATGGGTGGGGTGGAGTGAATTTTAAATTATTTTCTTTTATCATATTATTTCCAATCATTCTTTCTACACTCTTCTATATAATCAACTAATTTTCTTTTAGGAGACCATCCAAGAGCCTTTGTTTTATCACTTATCACTTCTGCAGTCATACGATTACCTCTACGTTCCGGTAACATCTCTATTTTACCTTCATACATTTGAGCCACTTCTAAGATACTAAAAGCTTCTTCACTTCCTATACCAAACTCATCTCCATAACCATGTTCTCCAACAAGTATAAGCGCATCTATAATATCATCTATATGAGTGAAGTTTCTTTTCTGAGTTCCGGGACTTACTATAGTTAGCGGTTCTTTTTTTTTCATCTTTTCTTTAAAAAGCGCTATAAGAGTTGCATACTTTCCAGTTTGTATCTCTCTAGGACCATAAACATTGTAAAAGTAAGTGATGGCATAAGGTACATTAAACCAAGCACCATAATTTTCTACTAGTTCAGTGTTTGATGCTTTTGTCCATGCATAAGGGGAAGCACTTCTTCCAAGACCTCCATCTCCAAACTTTGTAGAGCTTCCAGCGTAGAGGATTTTACATCCGGCCTTACGTACAAATTCTAATACTGCAAAGGCTCCATCCTTGTTATACTCCCAAACTTTTTGCATATCATCAAAACTTTGTTCTACCCTACTGTATTCTCCAAGATGATAAACCATATCAGGATTAAAAGTAACAAGTGATGCTACATCTTTTGTACTACCTCTTATATAAGTCACATTTGGAACATGGTTAGCTTCGCTGCCTGTGAAGTAGTTATCTAAACTATAGATTTCATAGTCTTCATTTTGAGCAAGTCTTTCGCATAAGTGGCTTCCTACAAAGCCTGCTCCACCTGTTATGAGTATCTTTTTTAGCTTTTGCGATGAAGTTTTATTTTCTTGTTTCATTATTTAATTTTTATCCCCTTTTATAAAATTTTCAATCTTACATTTATATCTATATGACATTTATCGCTTGTTTATTTGTATTCTCATTCTTTAAAATTGCAATGATATTTTGAAATGCGTACATTTCACAACTAATTGGAGAATAATTCTTAATTTTAAGTAAATTACCGCCAGGTAATATCCTATATAAATCATACTCTTTTAAATAGTCCCAAAAATCTTTAAAGCTCACTTTACTTATTATATTCATCTCGTTAAATTCAAAATGTATTGCTTTTATTTTGTTATTTCTTAAAAATTCTTTGCACCCCAATAAAACATTAAACTCATTACCCTCTGTATCTATTTTTAATAAATCAATTTCTTTTATTTTTTGACTTTTTAGAAATTCATCTAACACTATAATTTCAACAGAATGAGATATTGGATTCCCTTTGTGTAAACCTTGAATCACATCTTTATATAGTGATGCATGCTGTGAACCATCATTTGTATCATAATCCCATAGTTCCAATAGTCCGTTCTGGTTTCCAACACCAAAATTAAATGCTTTAAAATTATTTGATGTTATATTAGAAAGTAATTTTTTATAAGTTATTGGATGTGGTTCAAATGCAAAAATTAAAGAATTAGTGTTTGTTAATAATATATTTTTTGAATAATTACCAATATTTGCACCAATGTCTAAAATAATAGGATTTTCCTTATCTTTTAAATAATTTTTTAGCCAAACTTTTTCACCAACTAGATATTCATTTTGATAATTTAAGACTCCTAGACCTCTTAAACTTATATGATATAAAAAAGTATTAAACTTTCTAAATATATTTCTAGCAAATAAATATCCGTATAACTTATATATAATGTTAAGCATTTAAGCTCCTTTTTTAATTAAATTTATGAATAAAAAAGATTTAGTTTTCATAAAAAAGATTTTCATAGTTTTTTTATGAAATAAATCGGAAACATAAGCTGCAATAATTTGACTACCTAATGTAGCAACAGCTGCACCTTGAATTCCATATCTTGGAATTAATATAAAATTTAAAAAAATATTTATTAGCATCCCATAAAATGTTCTCCAAAATGAAAGCATTTGAAGATCTTCAACCATAAACCACTTTCCACTTGCAACTCCTAAAAACACAAAAATCCCAGTCCAAATATGTATCATAAACACATTCCCAGCCTGATTGTACTGTTCACCATAAAGTAAGTGCACTATCCAATCACTTAAAAATGTCATAGGAAGTGCAATAGCAATTGCCATCCAAACCATCAAATCATAAAGTTTTTGAAGTCTTGCATAGTAAAATTCTTCACTTTGTTTTTTGGCATTAATAATAGCAGGAAAAAGAGAAGATGTTATAATAACTGGTATAAAATACCACGCTTCACTTAGTCTTACTGCTGCTGCGTATTGTCCTACTGCTTCACTATCTAACATCTCTTTTATCATAACTTGGTCTATTTTCATATAAATAGATATGACAATAGCACTTAATATTAGTGGCCAAGAGTCTTTCAAAAGAGAGAGTGCTATTTCTTTTTTGAATGTT
>Ga0193965_1000591_pt1 | contig 11169 bp, 12 predicted proteins | sample FB_8_MG_FD_140330 | JGI IMG/M metagenome (GOLD analysis project Ga0193965, IMG submission 140330) | Microbial mat bacterial communities from the Broadkill River, Lewes, Delaware, United States - FB_8_MG | ecosystem: Environmental > Aquatic > Freshwater > River > Microbial mats | place: USA... | reverse complement strand
CCTGTTCCAGCTACAGCTATAGTATTATTAAAACCAGCTGCATTATGTGCAATAGCATCAACTCCCATAGCTGCACCACTTACAATAGATATATCTTTTTGTGATAATTTTGAAGCAAGAGTGTATATAGTTTGTTGTGTGTATTGTATTGGTTTTCTAGTCCCAACTATAGATATTTTTCTTTTTTTTAATAAATCTAAATTCCCAATATATGATATCTCTTTAGGGTATTTTTTCATACTATCTAATTCATCTATATGAAAATCTATTTTCTTTATCATATTTGTTCCATATATATCACATCTAATCCTTTTAAAAGATGTTTTACATCTTTAAGTGTTTGAAAAGTTATATTATAAGGGTGTCCAATAGCTATAGAAGAGCCGTGTTTTTTTGCTATTCTGATAGCTCTTTTTAACTGTTTTATAATATACTCTTTCTCTTTTTTATTGTCTAAAAATATATTTCTTGTAAATACCTGCATTCCATACTTTTTAGCAACATCTCTTACTACTGATTTTGCTGTTGTTCTACTATCTACAAAAATAAGATTATGTTTTTTTAAAGCTTTTAAAAGTTTATCCATAGCTTCTGTATTTTTTGTAAATTTACTTCCTGTATGATTATTTATATATTTTGCTTTTGGATAAAGCTCTTTTAACTCTTTTATTCTATTTTCTATCGTTTCATAACTATCTGTTATTAAAAGTGTTTTATCTTCATTATTTTTATAACTAGATGCTTCTAATGGAAGATGTATCATATAATAGTCAAGATTTTTTGCTATTTTTGCAGAATATTTATGTCTAGGAACAGGAGGTAAAAATGACATATTAACAGGATATCCTATATCTTTTATTTTATTAACTTGCCTTTGATTGGTTACATCATCTATAATAATAATTAATTTAGGTTTTTTAGAAAGAGTAGCTTTTACCTCTACTACTTTTTTTTCCTCTTTTTTTATAACTTTAGATTCATCTTTTATAATTTCTTCTTTTTTTTCTATCTCTTTTATATTTTTTTGCTCTTCTTCTATAGGAGTAGATTCTATATAGGTTTGATTATCAATAGGGGTACTATATTCTATCTCTAAAGCTTTTGTTTTCTCTTCAAATAGTTTTGCTTTTTGGTCATCTAATCTATTTTGTTTAATAAGTTCGTTTTCTAATTTATTTTTTTGTTTTATTAACTCTTGTTTTTGTAATTCATTCTCTAATTGTAAAATTTTGTTTTCTTGATGTATGTAAATTGTTATAGTAGTAGATATTATAATTATTATTATAAGTAGATTTGTTATGTTAAATATAGAATTTTTTTTTTCTTTTTTAGTTCTTTGTTTTTTTTTGTTTTTTTTCATATTTTAATTAAAAAAAGATAATAAAGAGAAAACTCTTTATTATCTTGTTAGCTTTTTCAAACTAGTTTTTAGTTGTATCAACTATTTTATTTTTAGCAATCCAAGGCATCATCTCTCTTAGTTCAACACCTGTTTTCTCAATAAGAGTTTCTTTTTGATTGTTTCTTTCAGCATTCATTCTAGGGTATCCAGCTTGACCTTCTAAGATAAAGTCTTTTGCAAATCTACCATCTTGAATCTCTTTTAATAAGTCTCTCATTGCTTGTTTTGATTCATCATTAATAATTCTTTTTCCAGCAATATAATCACCATACTCAGCTGTATTAGATATAGAATATCTCATATCAGCAATTCCACCTTCGAACATTAAATCAACAATTAATTTTAATTCATGAAGACACTCAAAGTATGCCATTTGTGGGTCATATCCAGCTTCTGTTAATGTTTCAAATCCAGCTTGAACTAATGCAGTAGCTCCACCACATAATACAGCTTGCTCTCCAAATAAATCAGTTTCTGTTTCATCTTTAAAAGTTGTTTCAATAATAGCAGTTCTTCCACCACCAATAGCACTTGCATAAGATAAAGCTAGTTTTTTTGTTTTACCACTTGGGTCTTGACCAATAGCGATTAAGTCAGGAATACCCCCACCTTTTACAAATTCACTTCTTACAGTATGTCCTGGAGCTTTAGGAGCAATCATAGTTACATTAATATCAGCTCTTGGTGTAATTCTTCCATAATGGATATTAAAACCGTGTCCAAATGCTACTGTTGCACCTTTTTTAAGGTTTGGCTCAATCTCATTATAATAAATTTCTGATTGATTTTCATCTGGAAGAAGAATCATAACTACATCTGCTTTTGCACTAGCTTTTGCAACTGTAAGTACTTCAAATTTCTTTGCTTTTGCTTTATCCCAAGATGAACCATCTTTTCTAAGTCCAACAATAACTTCAACACCGCTATCTCTTAAGTTTTCTGCATGTGCATGACCTTGAGAACCAAAACCAATCATAGCTACAACTTTTTTCTTAATTATATTAATATCACAATCTTTATCATAATAAACTTTTAATGCCATATTTATTTCCTTTTATTTAATTTATTTGCGATTATATCTAAATGAGAATAAAAAAGGCTTAAATTATTAAGCTTTTTTCGGTATCTCTATTTTAAAACAAGCACCATAATAATTATTATCTTTTATTTTTATAGCTTTATTAGATACACTTAATTTTCCAAACATATGTTTCTCTACAATATCTTTTGACATATAAAGCCCTATTCCTGTACCTTGAGACTGATGTTTTGTTGTAAAATATGGGTCAAATACTTTACCTATAATATCTTCAGGAATTCCCCCTGCAATATCGTGAATATATATAATATTATCTGTTTGTGTCTCCTCATATCTTATCTCTACAAATTTATGTTTTATCTCTTTTTCAACTAAAATATCTTTTGCATTATTTAAGATATTTAAAAAAACTTGAGATAGTTCACTTGGCATTCCATTTGATATAAGTTCAACATCTGTAAAATCATCTTTTATAATCTCTATATCATAATCTCTATAAGCAGCACTTGTAATAGATATAGTTTTATTTAAAGTATCTAATATATTAAAATCTATATTTTCTTTATCCTCTTTAAAAAAACCTCTAAAATCTTCAATTGTTTGGGTTAAAAAGTCGACATATTCCATAATACTTTTATACCCTTTTTCTATCTCTTCATTTGAAGCTATCCCTAATTCCATTTGTAAAATCATACCAGATGATGTTGTATTTATAGCACTTAATGGTTGTCTCCATTGATGAGCAATATTACCTATCATCTCACCCATAGCTGCAAATCTTGCTTGTTCTGTCATTTGCTTATCTTTTTCTCTTACTTTTTCAGTTTCTATAATGATTTTTTGTTCAAGGTTTTCATTTAGTTCTTGAAGCTCTTTTGTTTTATTTGAAACAATAAGTTCTAGATTTTTATTCATACTTTCTAGTTTTATATGAGAGTTTATCTCTTGTGTTATATCATTTAAAGTTATAATTACAACAGATTCACCTGTATTTTCATCAAGTGTAGTTCTTGTAGCTTTTATAAGAAAATGGTGTTTTATACTATTTTTTTTCATAATAACTTTAAAGTTTTCATTAGGATTTTGTTGTATATATTCACTCCAACTTAAACCATTATAATCTTTTTGTATAATATATTCATCATTTGGAACTTTATCTTCAAAAAATTCACAAATACATTTTACATCTTTATTAAACTCCTCAAAATTCTTATATTTAGGAAAAAAATCATAAAGTTGTTGATTTGCATCTATCATTTTTTCACCATTACTAACTATAATAATATTTGATTGAGCATCGAGTATAGCTCTAGTTGCTTTCTCTTGCTTCTCTTGTTTATTTAGTATCTTAAATAATAATTGACTATCTTTGTTTACATTTCGTACAATAACATATCCAAATACTAAAATAATAATAACCGTTGTTAAAATTAAATATAATTTTATTTCTGATAAACTCTCTTTTTTTAATGCTATCTCTTTTTGTATAGATTGATATTCTAAGTCACTTTCATAAAGTATTCTTTCTATATTTTCAGATGTTCTTTTAAAAAATGCTGGAAGAGTTTTGTAATATCTTTTTAATTTTTTTATTGTTTTAAGAACCTCTTTAGTATCTTCAATTTTAAGGACTTTCTCTTTTTCCATTAAAAGTTTATTGATTTTTGAAATCATTCTTTTAATCTCATCTAACTTAGGATATATCTCTATAGCTTCCAAAAAAAAGTCTTCTGTACTTTCTAAATCATATTTTATAATTTTTATTTTATAGTTTTGTTCAGCCATATTAAGGGATATCTCTCTTTTGAGTATTCCACCGTGTTGTAATATATCTAAAGATTCTTTTATCATTTTTATTTTATTATCAATTTTATTTGCAATAAGGTCTCTTGAAAACTGACTTGATGTATTTGTAGATAGTTCACTCATAAGTGCTTGTATCTCTAAAATATCATAATATATATATTTTCCAATGGTAGATTTTTTTTCAAAATGAACCACTTTATTATCTAAATTTTTAATTAAATTATTTACAAAATTATTTACAGTGTATAATGAGATAAATCCAAACAAAAATATTACAATAAGTAATATAAGTTTTTTATAGGTATGACTTTGTTTTATATCATACATTATCTAAATCCATATTTTTTCATAATATTTATACCATCTGGAGATGATGCCACTTTCATAAAATCTCTTACAATATCAGGATATTTTGAAAAAGATAAAAGATTTAATACTAATCTTTTTTTAGGTGAGTATTTCTCATCAATATCGATAATATCAATTTTATCTTTATTTATATCATAAAATGCAGTAGCTTTCCAATTTATAGCCATATCAACATCTTTTTTTCTTAAAGCTTGATTTATATTTCTTGAATCTGTACCTATTATAATTGCATTATCAAACACCTCTTCAAAAAATCTCTCATTTTTATATTTTACAAGAATTTTTTTTGTATTTTTACCAATACTTCCTGTTGTATAATCGCAAATAATAGTTTTTATATTTGGGTCTATTAAAGAATCTATTGATTTTATATTTTTTGGATTTCCTTTTTGTACAAATATAGCTGCTTGATTATATCCAATATCTTGAGCATCAAGTAGATATCCATCTTTTAAATTATTAAGCCTGTAAGAGTTAGACCCAGGAAGATAGATATCACCTTTTTTAGAGTATGATAGCGCTTTATAAAGGTCTTTTGAACCACCTTGTATAATTTTAATTTTACAGTTATGTTTTTTTTCAATGATTTTTGATATCTCTTTCATAGGTGTAACCATTGTTATTCCACAATAAAATAATAGTGTTGGTTTTGAACTTGCAAATAAACTTATACTAAATAGTAAACTAAAAACTATTTTTTTCATAACTTTTACCTTTTTATTTTTCTATCCTATAATGATAGCATAACTATACTTTACTATACTTCTATTATTTTTATCTCATTTTACATTAAATTATGTTAAAATAAAAACCATATAAGGATAGTTTGAAAATGGATAAAGTTCAATTAGAAGATTTAGTAGGATTTAGTAAAACAATGAAAGTCTTAGTAATAGAGAGTGATGAAAAATTATTAAAAGGTGAACTTGGTGTTTTTAAAATATTTTTTGAACATATAGATTCTGCTAAAAGTATAAGAGATGGTTATGAACTATTTTTAAATAATAAATATAATCTTATTATCACAAGCTTAGAGTTAAGTGATGGAAATGGTGTAGAACTTATAAAAAAAATAAGAGCTATAAGTAGAGATGTTACACTTTTAGTTATCTCTGGAAAAAATGACCAAGAGTATTTTATAGACCTCATTAGATTAGGAACAGATGGTTTTATATTAAAGCCGATTCAAGTAAATCAATTTGTAGAAATTTTTCAAAAAGTGATTGAAAAATTTAAACGAAAAGAGGAACAATATGAATATAAAATCAATCTTGAGAAAAAAATAGAAGAGAAAACAAAAGACCTTCAAAAACTAAACCTTTCGTTGAAAGAAAAAGTAAAAAATGAAGTTTTAAAAAATATACAGCAAGAAAAACTTATATTTGAACAATCAAAACTAGCTTCAATGGGTGAGATGATAGAAAATATCGCTCATCAATGGAGACAACCACTTTCAGCTATATCTACAGCTATGTCAGGAATGATGCTTCAAAAAGAAGTTGGTATATTAACAGATGAAAACTTTCATTTTAATTCTACTAGTATTTTAGAAAGTACAGAATACCTATCAAAAACAATTGATAATTTTAGAGATTTTATCAAAGATGATTCAAAAAAAATTAAATTTAGTCTTACTAATGAAATAGAAAACCTTACCTCCCTTATAAAACAATCTGCTGAAGATAATAATATAAAATTAATAATAGATATATCACAAGATATAAATATACTTGGTTCCCCTAATGATATGATTCAATCTATAGTAAATATTTTTAATAATGCAAAAGATGCATTTATTCAAAAAAAGATAGAGGATAGATATTTTTTTATAAATACTTATCTAAAAGAATCTAATTTAGTAATAGAGTTAAAAGATAGTGCAAATGGTATAGCAAAAGAGAATATTGAAAAAATTTTTGAACCATATTTTACAACAAAGCATAAAGCTCAAGGTACAGGTCTTGGATTGTATGTATCGTATAATATTATTGTAAAAGATATGTTAGGTAGTATTGAAGTAAAAAATGAAAATTATAAATATTTAGATAAAAAGTATAAAGGTGCTTTATTTAAAATTGAGATACCTATTGTGTAATATAAGATATTAATTTTAGATAAAAAAAAGGTAGATGAAAAAAATCATCTACCTTTTTTTATAGATAATAATATACTATACAAATGAAATATAAGCCATTTGTGTAGCATCACCTCTTCTAATTCTTGTTTTAACGATTGATGTGTATCCACCGTTTCTATCAGAATATTTAGGAGCTATCTCTGTAACTAATTTGTTAGTTGCAGTTTTACTTTGTAATAAAGCAAATACTTGTCTATGTGAGTTTAAATCACCAACTCTTGCTTTTGTTACTAGTTTTTCCATATATCTTTTTAACTCTTTAGCTTTTGGTAAAGTAGTTTCAATCTTTTCTCTTTCAATCATACAAATAGCTAAGTTAGCTAATAATGCTTTTCTGTGAGAAGATGTTCTACTAAGCTTTCTATATCCATGCTTATGTCTCATTATTATACCTTTTTTTTATTAAGCTTTTAATTGCTCTAGTTTTTTTCTTAAAGCTGATGCAGTATCTTCATCTAAACTTCCACTAATAGGAAATCCAATTTCAGTAAACTTATCAGAAATCTCTTCTAAAGATTTTTTTCCAAGATTTTTTATACTTTCAACTTCGACTTTACTCATAAGTGCTAAATCACCAACGAATTTTATTCCAGCTCTATCAAGAGAGTTAAAACTTCTAGCACTTAAATCTAATTCATCAATTTTAACGATTAGTTCTTTTAAGTCTATATTGTTTGGAACACTATTTTGCTCAACAATTTTAACCTCAGATAGATCAAATACCTTATTAAATACAGACATTTGAGAATACATAATTGTGATAGCTTCTTTAAATGCTTCAATAGGAGAAATTTGTCCATCTGTTACAACATTAAAAATAGCTTTTTCGTAATTTGGATTATCTTCAACTAACATCTTTTCTATATCATAAGTTACAGTTTTTACAGGTGTAAAAAATGCATCAATAGGGATAAAGTCAGATGGTACTAATTCTCTTAAATCTTCACTTGGAATATATCCTATACCTTTTTGAACAATAATAGAAAAATTTAATGTACAGTCACTATTTATAGTTACTAGATGATGCTCACCGTTAATAACTTCGATATCATCATTCTCTAAATCAGCACCTTTAATCTCTTGAGAACTACTAAATGAGTAGTCAATTTGAATTTGTTCTTCGTCACTTTTAATTTTAAATCTTATCTCTTTAAGGTTTATAATAAAAATAGCGATATCTTCAAGCATACCTCGAATAGAATCAAATTCGTGTTCAGCACCTTCAACTTTTAAAGCGATAGGAGCATAACCAACTGAACTACTCATTAAAAGTCTTCTTAATGGATGTGCTAAAGTTATAGCATATCCACTTTCAAAAGGAAAAGCACTAATACTAGCACTATTTTCAGTAATTTGTTCAATCTCTACCTCTGTTGGTAAAAATGGAGCAGCTACAAATTTTTTCATATATTTTCCTTTATTATTTCAATTATTATTTAGAATATAACTCTACGATTAGTCTTTCTTCAACAGGTATAACAACTTCTTCTCTTGTAGGAATTCTTGTAAATATACCAAATACTTTTTCTGTATCTACATCTACCCATTCAACCATTCCTGTTTGATTTGTAAGCTCTAATGCTCTTACAATTTGAGTATTTGTTTTAGATTTTTCTCTGATTTCAATTTTTTGACCAACTTTAACTATGCAAGAAGGGATATCAACTTTTTTTCCATCAACTAAAACGTGTCCATGTGTTACAAATTGTCTAGCATTTGCTCTTGTTGTAGCAAATCCCATTCTATAAACAACATTATCAAGTCTTTGCTCAATTAAAGTAATTAAGTTAGCACCTGTATTACCTTCAATTCTTGCTGCTTCTTTAAAGTATTTTCTAAATTGTTTTTCAGATACACCATAAATGATTTTTGCTTTTTGTTTCTCTTGAAGTTGCATACCATATTCTGATAATTTTGCTCTTCTTTGTCCATGTTGCCCTGGAGCGAATGGTCTTTTTTCTAAAGCTGACTTACCATTTAATCTTCTCTCACCTTTAAGTCCAAGGTCTGCATTCAATCTTCTTTCTAGTTTTTCAACTGGTCCTCTATATCTTGCCATCAGTTATCCTTATACTCTTCTTCTTTTAGGAGGTCTACATCCATTATGTGGTAATGGTGTAACATCTTTAAACCATTTTACTGTAATACCTTCGTATGCACCGATTGCTTTAACCGCTGTATCTCTACCAGAACCTGGTCCTTGAACTTTAATACCAACATTTTTGATACCGTGCTCCATAGCTTTTTTTAATGCATCTTCAACTGCTGCTGTTGCTGCAAATGGAGTTGATTTTTTACTTCCTCTAAAACCTAAGTTACCTGCACTTGACCAAGATATCGCATTTCCTACATTATCTGTAACAGTTACCATAGTGTTGTTAAAAGTAGCTGCTATATGAACGATACCATCAGCAATATTTTTTCTTACAACTTTTTTTCTAGTTACTTTTCTTTTCGCCATCAGTTATCCTTACTTAGCCGCTGCGCCAACAGTTTTCTTTTTACCTTTTCTTGTTCGAGCATTAGTTTTAGTTTTTTGCCCTCTACATGGTAAACCTTTTCTATGTCTTAGACCTCTATAAGAACCTAGAGCCATTAATGATTTAATATCCATAGCTACTTTTTTTCTAAGATCTCCCTCAACCATATAATTTTCTTGAATTTCGTTTCTTATTGCAGCAACTTCATCTTCAGAAAGCTCATGAGCTCTTTTATCATAAGATATACCTGTTGCATCTAAGATTAATCTCGAAGTATGTAAACCTATACCAAAAATATAAGTTAAAGCATATTCCATTCTTTTTTTATTAGGTAAGTCTGTACCAGCAATTCTTGCCATAGATTATCCTTGTCTTTGTTTATGTTTTTTTACTTCACAAATAACTCTTGTGATACCTTTTCTTTTGACAATTTTACATTTGTCACACATTTTTTTAACTGAAGCTCTTACTTTCATAAAAATGTCCTTTTATTTATTTTTCCAAATCTGAGGCTCAAAATTTCACTGCTTTGTAACCAACTCTTTATAAAAATTAAAAATAAACTTTATAAAAACTTCTTTCTTGCTATAGAAATGGAACTAGATTTTACCTAAAATAACTTAAAATAATATAAAACATTAGCTTTTTAATAAATCTTTTAAGCTATCTTTTGCATTTTTACCATCAATAATAAATTTTACTTCATCTGCTATTGGTGTATATATACTATTTTCTTTAGATAAATTAAAAATTGCTTCAGATGTTTTTACCCCTTCAGCTACTTCGCCTAACTCTTCTAATATCTCATCAAGGTTTTTATTTTTTGCCAACCCCAATCCAACTCTAAAATTTCTACTAAGTGTACTTGAAGCTGTTAAAAAAAGGTCTCCTGCACCACTAAGCCCTAAAAAAGTATCTTTTTTTGCTCCATAAAAACTTCCAAACCTTTCCATCTCAACAAGTCCTCTTGATATTAAAGTTGCTTGTGCATTTAGTCCTAAATTTAAACCATTACAAATACCACTTGCAATTGCAAGAACATTTTTATAAGCCCCTGCAATTTCAGAACCTATTACATCATCACTATAATATGTTTTGATAAAAGATGGAAAAAATTTAGAAAAACTATCATAGTAATCTTTTGAAGTTGAATTAATAACTAAAGCTGTTGGTAATGCTTGTATAACTTCGCTAGCAAATGAGGGACCTGATATAAATCCTAAGTTTTCATTAGGAACATATTGTTTATAAATATCTTGTAAAAATGAACCTGTTGAGGCCTCTATACCTTTTGATGCTACTAAAACTTTTTGATTTTTATAAATAAAATTATTATTTAACCACTCTCTTATAAATTGAGCAGGAATTGCTATAATTAAATACTCACAATCTAAAGCTTCATCTAAAGATATAAAATTATCAATATCTTTTTTATTTCTACTTGTAATGTAACATTTTTGATTTTGACTTAGTGCAAAATGAAGAGCTGTACCCCATTTTCCAGCACCTATAACTGCTATTTTAGACATAAATAACCTTTTTATATATCATTAATATTTTTTAAATATTAAAATTATACCATAATTACATTAATAAGATTTATTTATCTTAAAAACTTTTCGATTCTTCTATAATCTCATTTTTCACTCTTCATTTTCTTAAACTCTCTATCTCATCTCTATTAAGTCCTGTTGAGATAACTATTGTATCTATATCAACTTTAGCTTTTAAAAGATTTTTTGCTATCTCTATTTGTTTATTTCGCTCTCCTTGTTCTAATCCTTGTTCGATACCTTTTTCAAGACCTTCTCTCAATCCTTGATTTTTACCATCTCTTTTTGCTTTCTCAATAGAATTTTTTTGAATATATATAAACTCTTTTCTTTTTCGTTGTAGCTCTAATTCATCCATTGTATAATTTGCTGTATTTGCAATT
>Ga0193965_1000590_pt1 | contig 11171 bp, 7 predicted proteins | sample FB_8_MG_FD_140330 | JGI IMG/M metagenome (GOLD analysis project Ga0193965, IMG submission 140330) | Microbial mat bacterial communities from the Broadkill River, Lewes, Delaware, United States - FB_8_MG | ecosystem: Environmental > Aquatic > Freshwater > River > Microbial mats | place: USA... | reverse complement strand
TGTTGCTGGTATGAATAAATTAATTGGTGAAGAACTAATGAATATAGAAGTGCCTATGGAAACATTTACTATGCCTTCAACTGTTGCAGGTCCACCAACTCCACCTGTTATAGCTAAACAAAAAGATAACCAAGAAGTATTTGCAGCACAGATATTAGATGCTATGACTAAAGCTAATGCTGGTGGTATGCGACCAAGTTTTGATTCACAAGTTCCAGCAGGAGCAGGAAGATTTGAAGATGCTGTTGTAGAGGCACAAACTAAAAGAGGGGATATTGGTAAACCACCAGTAGAACAGGTTAATAAATACGCACAAACTGTAGAACAGGCATTTCAACAATACTTGGATGCAGTAAACAATGGCTGAAGATAACACACCTACAAATGTAGTAGATGATTTTAAATTATCAGGAACTATGGGTGGTAATACAACACCTACAGGCGTAAATATTGCTTATTCAAATGTTGAAGATTTAGAACAATTTATTCAATTTGATAGAAAAGCAGAAGGTAATGTAGAACAAATAAATGAGATTAAAAAAACAATTTTAGATAAAGGTTATTTATATGATACTTCTTATGAAGGTGGAGTTGTATTTGGTGTTATTATTGATGAAGCAGGTAATGTACAAATACCTGAAGGTAATCATAGACTTCAAGCATTAATAGATGTTGCAAAAGAAACTGGACAAGAAATATATGTTCCTATTAATCCAATGCTAACAAGCACAGGTGGTGGAAATAAAGTTCAATTAACAAATAGCGACAACGCATATAACTCAATGAAACAATTACTAACAAATATGTTAGAAGGAAATAAAAATTTTAATGTAAAAAGAACTATTAGCGAAAAGCTAGGAGAGCCAGGTACAAGAATAATAGGACTAGAAAGCTATACTTATCCAGGTGGTGCACCAGGAACTTCAACAACTCAAAGTAACATTAAAAAGTTTTTCAATTCTATAGGTCTTAATACAATTACTTATGATGAATTACCTGATAACAATATATACAAAACAGGAGTAAATACTTTTACAGACACACCTACAAATGTAGTAGATGATAAATTAAAAAGAATAAACGAAATACTTAAAGAAGGTATTGAAGCTACTGGCATAGATGCTGACCCTAGTGCTAATAATTATGCAACAGATTATCCTACAGAACACGGCGATTTAATAAGAGAACTTGAAGATATAGGAACACTAGATGAATTACAAGATTTAGTCGGTGGAGAAAAAAAATTAGAAAATTTAATAACAGATATAGTTAATAAACAAGAAGAAGTTTCTCCAAGATATTTAAAATCAACACCACCTTTGAATGAATATGGAGAAGAGTTTGGTGCAAGAGGTGCTTATGGAATTACTACAGAGGAACTACTACAAACAGAAATACAAGATGTTATAAAACAAAATCTAGGTATAGACACACCTACAAATGTAGTAGATGATGTAAGTAAATTACAAAATAATATTAATGATTATCTTAATGAAATAATTTTAGATAATCCTTTAAGAAGTGCAGATTTAGCAGTAGATCCTTTGACATTAACTTTATCAGATGATGGCAAATTTATAGATATTACAGAATTTGTTATAGATGAAAATTATAGAAATCAAGGCTTAGGAACAGAAGTATTTAATCGTATAAAAGAATTCGCAAACAATAATAATTTATCTATTACTACTACACCATTTGTTGGAGAATTAGAAGATTTAGTTAAAAAAGAAGGTTTTGTAAAAGAAGGTAATCAATATATATTAAAACCAGACACACCTACAAATGTAGTAGGTAATGAATTTGTGGATAACATACTAAATGCTAATACACAACTTGTTAACAATCTGCCTTTATCTGAAACTGTAAAAAATCAGTTTGATAATGTAGTAAGAAACAGAGCAAAAAACTTAGCGACACCAGGTGGTGTTATAGATGCTGTAGATGTATGGGAAATGGGAGTATTAGGATTAATGATTGCAGCTATTGCATACAAAGAATATGATGAAATACCAACAATATTTAAAAGAACAGCAACAAATATGTTTAACTCTATGACATCAATGTACAATATACCTCCTGTTCCATTAGAACAATATGATTTAGATTATGAGTTTATAGAAAAAGTAATAACTACAGGAGAAAAAGTAATGCCTACTGATATTATTATAAAGAAAGTAGGAGAAATTGCTAAAGGAGTTGGTGAGAAAGGTTTAGCCACAGGATTTGGATATGTGCCAACAACTCCTAAAAATACTGATACAATGGAAACGACACAAAAAATACAACCTGGAGTACAAGAAGAAAAGATGTTTGAACAAGCAAGACCTAAAAAAATTAAATCAGCTGGTGGATCAGGAGCAAGGATTCTATAATGCCATATACAGGTGATAAATATGTAGGTGATTTAGCTTTATATTATATTGCTAAAAAAATAGAATCTAATCAAAAATCAGGTTCTGTTAAAGATGCTGTAGAAGATGTTGATATAGATTCACAATTAAGAGGTAGTGAGCCACCTAAGAAACAAGGTTTAAGACAACCTGTTACACAGTTTAATCAAGATGAAATATCTGCTGCTATGAATATTGCAGATAACTTATTAAATTTACCTAATAGAAGTGAAACTGAAGATGCTGTAAAACTACTTCGTGAAATGGAAACTAACACCAAAGAAGTAACTAAAGTAGAAAAAAAGATTAAACAAGCAGTATCACCAAACGAAGTTACTTTTGATTTTGCTCCTAACAAACCAGTTGAAGTTGTTATTAAAGATTCTAAGGGAGCTAAAGACCCAGTATATACAGGAGTTACATTTGACTTCGCTCCAGGTGTAGATCCAAACCAAGTTATAGCTGAAGCACAAGTATCAGCAAACAATAATATATCTACTCCAACATTTCCTTTAACAAGCGAAGGAGATAAAAGCAAACCTATTTTTAAACCAGAAGATTCTCCTACTCCAACACCTACTCCAACACCTACTCCAACACCTACCCCAACACCTACTCCAACACCTACTCCAACTCCAGCACCTACAGGTAATGGACAGATAACTAATACTGCATTTACACAATTTAATAACATACCAGAAGATGCTTTACTGTGGGATGTCGGTGGTAATTTTTATATAGTATATGAGGTACCAGGTTCACAGGGAGAGTTGTATGATGGCAACCCTATCTATATGGCTTATGAATTAAAAGATAATGATTTAGTTAATGCAGGTTTATTAACAAAAGGAGAAACTGCACCACAAGCTAATGCAACAATGGATCAATCGTTTTTTGATTCTATTGCAATAGTTACAGGAAATACAGATCAACTATCTTCTTTAATTGATAATCCATTTGCTAGTTTTGTAGAAACAGTAGGAGAACAATCACAAGTTGCACCTTGGATTACAGACCCAGAGATGATTTCTTTAATAGCAGAGGCTGCTGTAGAAGGCAGAGAAGTAACTGATGCTGAATGGCAAACAACTAATTGGTATAAAACACATAATGAAGGTGAAAGAGAATGGTTAAGAACATACTATTCTGATCCATCAACAGCTACACAACTTACAACAGATGCACAGATAGCAGTTGCTAATTCACTACAAGCAGCAGGTGTATCTAATGCTCCAGAATCTATGATTAATTGGGTTGCAGGTAAGTATGTGTCTGGAGAATGGTCACAAACATATGCAACAGAACAAATAAATTTATTTGCTGACCCATATGCAACAGGTAAAAGAGATGTACAATTTGAAAACTATCTATCTTCTACTGCATTAACTGGTGTAGATAGAACTACAGAGCGAGAAAGAGAAGTTAGAGAATTATACAATAAATGGTTAGGACCTTCTCTTGGTAAACTTACAGACAATGAAACATCAGAGATTGCAGGCAGATTAAGAGATGACCCTGATTATCAAGATCAATTAGTGAACTCACTAAAACAATCAAGACTTGCTGCATTTAGTAATTACACTAATCCAGAATTAACTTATGAGGATATTGCAAGACCTTGGAGAAACTTAACTACTTCTGTATGGGGTCAGACAGCAGATGAAACACAAGGTTGGTGGCAAGAAATGGTTAAATCTAATGACTTTGCTAAAGCACAAACTACACTTAGAGAGAAGGGCTTAGAACAAGATGTCACACAAGTTACACAAGATGCAACACAAGCATTACAACAAGCGTTAGGACAAGGTTCTGTAAGCCAGACAGGAGTTAATGTATAATGGCAACATATGAGGAACTTGCACTAAGTTTATATCCTAATTTACCACCTGATATTCTTGATTTATTTGCTAATGAGTGGGCAAGAACAGGAGATCCACAAGTAGCTATTGCAGAAGTGAGAAGTAGTCCTGCTTATGAGATAGCATTTCCAGGTAATAAAAGACCAGATGGAACAGTTAAGTTTGATGAAGTTACATACACAGGATTAAAAGAGAGTTACATAGGTACTTTACAAGAGTATGGTATTCCAAGAAATACATCAGTAGATTTACTAACAGATAGATTCACAGGTCTTATTGAAGGCGAAGTATCTGCTAGAGAATTTGCTCAAAGAGTAGATGCTACATTCCAAGGTATACAAGAAAACATACCAGAAGTACAGTCTTTTTATAGAGAGAACTTTGGTTTAGATTTAACACCTGAAGCAATCTTTGTTGGTGCATTAGACCCAACAGTAGGTGAAGAGATTGTTGCTGGTAGAATAACTACTGCACAGATTGGTGGAGAAGCAGCAAGAGCAGGTTTTCAAATAACAGGTGATTTGGCACAAAGACTACAAAGAGCTGGTGTAACACAAGCACAAGCTAGACAAATCTTTACAAGTGCTGAACTACAGTTACCACAGTTACAAGAGTTACAGGCACAACAAGGTATTGCTGAAGAAGAAAGATTTGGTTTAGAAGAGTTTACAGAAGCAGCAGTATTCCAAAGTCCTGAAGAACTACAACAAATACAAAGACTTAGAGAAGAACAAATATCAGAGTTTGCACCAACTACAGGTGCTGCTAGAACAGGTCGTAGAGTTTCGGGATTAACTGAACTTTAATACTTGTACATCCCACATATAGTGGTACAATATATTGTATAGCCTGGTAGCCTCGGCTTAAAGATGCTGCACCTCCAGTTTATATCTGGCGTGTAAACTGCGTATTTCAATTCGCCTAGTATCGGTACAGCTAGAAGTGGCTGACAATTCTCATTTGTACTTTAATTATAACTTGTCGCCTATCGCATTATTTACCCCAGGATAATGTAGCTAGTAGAAATCTGGGAGAGGAGAAAAAATGGAAAACGAGATGAACGAAGCAGTAGAAGAAGGACAAGATAATAATGCTATCAAGCAAATGCGTGAGCGTATTAAAGAGCTTGAAGCTGTAGAGAAAGAATTTAAGTCTGTACAAATGGGTAATGCCATTAAAGATGCAGGTTTTGACCCTGACTCTGGGCAAGGTAAAGCATTAAAAGACTTGTATAAAGGAGACTTACAAGCTGATGCAATTAAACAGTTTGCACAGGAGAACTACGGATGGGGCTCCGAAACCCCTACTGAAGCTGATCCACAAGCTGTACAAAAAGCAAGAGTGGTAAGTAGCCAACAAAATTTAGATACTGTTATAGAGGCATCAGTTCCAGTAGAACCTGTTGGACTAGATGATCAGATAGCACAAGCACAATCTGATGGCGACTGGCAAACAAGTTCTGCTCTCAAAGCCGACAAATTAAAAGCACTATTAAAAGATAAGTAAAGGAGATTTAAAATGGGTGCAGTATCAGGATTGGGAGATTCATACGATCTTCCTAATTACGTGGGTGAGTTATTTAATGTCACCCCAAACGACACACCTTTTCTCTCTGCTATCGGTGGTATGACTGGTGGAAAATCAGTTACCTCTAAGCAATTCACTTGGCAAACAGTAGATAACGCTGCTGCTGCTCAAACAGTTGCATTAGAAGGTGCAGACCCAACATACGCAGAAAGAACAAGAAGTGAAGTAACAAACGTTACACAAATTATGCAATATGGTGTTAACGTTTCTTACACAAAACAAGCAGCAACAGGTAACCTTAGTGGCGAATCTATTATAGGAAATCAACCAGTTCAAGATGAATTGGCTTTCCAATTAGATATGGCTATGAAGAGAGCAGCAAGAGATATTGAGTTCTCTTTCTTACAAGGTACCTATGTAGCAGACACAGATATGGCAACAGAAAGAAAAACTAGAGGGCTTTTAGAAGCTATCTCTACAAACGAAGTTGCCGCAGCTGCTGCTGCTTTAGACCAAGCTAAGGTAGAGGATGCTCTAAAACAAATGGCAGATTCAGGTGCGCCATTTGAGATGCCAGTTATTATGGCTAACAGCTTCCAAAAGCAAAAACTATCATCAATCTATTCAAGTGCATTAGCTCTTGCACCAAGGGATAGAAACATTGGTGGAGTGAATATCACTACAATTGAAACTGACTTCGGTCAAGTTGGAATTGTTTTTGATAGACACCTTCCTGCTGATGATGTTGTTATTGTTGACCTTGCGTTCTGTAAGCCTGTATTCTTGGATATTCCAGGAAAAGGACACTTCTTCGTAGAGCCATTGGCTCAATCTGGAGCAGCTTATAAGTTCCAGGTGTATGGAGAAATTGGATTAGAATATGGTCCAGAACAGTTCCACGCAAAAATAACAAACCTATCTACTTCTTAATAAGTAGTTAGATAGTATATTTATTAGAGGGAGATAAATACTTCTCCCTCTAGTAATATGGAGATATATGGCAGCAGTAAGCACACTCGTAGATAGAATTTATAGAGATTACCTAAATAAGCCTGATGATTTATCAGCATTTTCTAGGTTAGATGGTGCTATGACTGACTCGCAAAATACGCTTTCCTATGAAGATGGATTATTCAGCGTAGAAGAAGAAAACCTATTAGGCAATGGTGCAATCGTAGAGGTTGGATTAGAGCTTATGTTAGTAACAAGTGCAAACACTTCAACAAGAGTGCTATCAGTATCAAGAGGTTATTCTGGTACAACAGCAGCAGCACACAATGATAAAGACAATATTTTTATTAACCCAACATTTCCTCGTAAGTCTGTATTTGATGCAACATCAGATAACATAGAAAGACTATATCCTTCGCTATGGAATGTAACTACAACAGATGTAACTTCTAATACAACTTATGCAGAAGTACCAGCATCAACAGTAGAAGTACTTAGCTCTTATGTACAAAATTCATCTGGTAGCCAGTACACATCTGCTGGTATAGAGTTACTTAGAAACTTCCCACCTTCAAGTACAAATACAGCAGTACAGTTTTATAACACAAGCACAGGCAAGACAGTACATCTTGTTGTGAAAAGAAGATTTGTAAGACCAACTGATGAAACAGTGGATCTAGCTACAGACTGTTTACTAGATGATGAAACATATCATCAGATAGTAATGGTAGGTGCAGTTGCTGACATTATGGGAGCAACAGATATAGATGCTTCAACACAAGAATTTATTACAGAGAAACTAGCTGCTGAAAACTACCCTGTTGGATCAGGAGAAAGATTAAGAAACGCATTACTAAGACTAAGGTCATTGTTGATTGATGAAGCAAGAGGTAATCTACGCTCTCTGTATGCACAGCCAGTAGCGATAATGAACATTAATTACTAGGTTCGTATGGCAGTATTACCATCACCCAGTAACACATCACAACCACAAGCACAAGGTTTTGAAGCTAACTTAGATGATCTATTTCTAAGATTTGCTGTAGGTCCTGGTAGGCAGATGCAGATAAACACTGCTCCACTACAGGCACAAGCTATACAGACATCAGAAACACCAGAGGATTTCCAACAGGAGTTTGGTCAGATTTATTCAAGAACAAACTTTAGTGGTGGTGAAGGATTAGATAAAGCACATAGAAGAGAAGGTACACCAACTGATTTCTCTAGGTTTTGGGATAGCAAAGGTATTGATGTATTTCACGGAGATGAAGATACAGGTTACAATGCACATTTGCTTTATGATGTAGAACAAAAAACATTAACTCTTACTGATACAAATAACTACATAGCACAAACAACAAATGGTTATCTTTATATAACAGATGACAATGATGTGTATCAATCAACAGATAATGGTGATACTTGGTCTGCTATGGGTTCTACTGGTATTACTTACAAGATACACGGCATAACATCTTTTGGTGATGATTTGTTTCTTGTAAGTGGTGATGGTGGTACAAATAAAGAATTATTTTTTTATGACCAAAGTGCAGATACTTGGACTAATGAGAGTTTAGGTTCTTCATTTACAGGTTACTTCACAGGTATATGGTTTTCTAAAGGCACATTGTTTGTTAGTGGTAAATCAGATACAGCAGAGTATTTGTGGGAATCATCTCCATTTACTAAAAACTTTTCTGGTGATTTTCAAACAACCAATGCACTAACACAGACAGAACCAACACACGAATTTACAGATGTTATTGATGCAGGTGCAGTTGTACTTGCAGGTAATACTGATGGAAATATATACTCTCTTAAATTAGATGATGGTAGTTGGTCATTAAAAGGACAAACTAAATTAAGTTTTGAGGAGATACATTCCTTAGCTGCAACAGAGGGTTTAGTATTTATTGGAACTAAAGGTTCACAATCTCAAACTGGTAGATTTTATAGTGCAGAGGTAACAGTTGCAGATAACTTATATGTACTTGCTAATAGACAGTTAATTAAACAATGGGATAATGGTATAGATTTAACACCACATTCTATGTTTGTTACAAGAGATAGTGTGTATATGGGAATACACGAGTCAACAACAACTACTTATTTGTGGAGATACTTTTTACCAACAGCAGGTATTGCTAGAGATATAGGAGTTACACACGCATCTAATACAACTTCACTAGTTAAAGGTATAACACAAGCAGGAACAACAACACCTAAGTTTGTGTTTGTATCTAGTGGTCAAGGTGTATATAAAGAGTTAGATACTTATGTATCAACAGGATATATTGTTACTGCATTAGCTGACTTTTATACATCAGAGAAAAAACAATGGGTAGGTGCAAAGTTAAATACTAATGGTGTAAGTGCTGGAACTGTAGAGTTAGCAACATCAACAATACCAACTGATATAGATGATATAGATTCTGCTACTTGGCAAAACCAAATAATAATAGCATCTGGTGTAGGTGGTGATGAGGAAGTATTGGAGTTAGTAGATGGTAGATGGATCACAGCAAAATTAACTATTACTACATCTGATACCTCACAAAGTCCAGAGTTATTATCGTTTGCTATTAGAGGTTTCCAGCTTGTCAATGACTTAGTTGTTGATATGCCAATAAATATATCTGATCAAATAGAACGACCATTTAGAAAAGCATTACGGATCAATGGTCAAGGTGAATTAATCTATCAAGCTCTTAGAAATAAAGAAGGAAAGAATGTTCAATTAGAGATATATAGACCAGATACTTTATTACGAGGTATAATAGAAAATGTTAGTAGTCCTGTAGAAGAAATTTCTCCTAGAGGGTCTGTAACAACTTATTGTCTAGTAAGATTTAGAGGTAGTAAGGTTATTTCTACTTCATCTAGTGGTGAAGGATTAGGTATAGGATTACTAGGTGTGAAAAGATTAGGATAGAATGACAGCACAAGAAACAAATTTATTTAACGCTTTTGAAACAACTCTGACTGCAACTATGGGTTCATCAGATACAACATTTAGTGTTAACTCAGTAACAGATAGTTACCCAACAACATTATCTGCTCCTTTTTATATAGTTATAAACCCAGATAGTGCTACTAACAGAGAAGTAATATTAGTTACTGCTGTAAACACAGGAACAAAAGAATTAACAACCTCTGTAGCAAATAGGTATTTACCAGGTTCTGCTGCTAGTTCAGGTCTATCACACTCATCAGGTCAGACTGTTCGTATGGCACCTTTACAACAACACATAGAAGATTTAAACGACAGAGTAGATACAGTAATTAACGAAGATGGTACAGCAGTCAATACATCATTATTCTTAGATGAAGATGATATGGTGTCTGACAGTGCTACTAAAGGTGTAACACAACAATCAGTTAAGGCTTATGTAGATAGCCAAGTAACAGCACAAGACTTAGATTTCTTAGGAGATAGTGGAAGTGGTGCAGTTGATTTAGATTCACAAGACTTTACCATTGCAGGTACAGCAAATGAAATTGAAACAAGTGCATCAGGTCAAACTTTAACCATAGGATTACCAAGTACAATAACAACTACCTTATCAGCAACATCAGTTTTATCTGATGGAGTTGTAGCTACCACACAATCAGCTAGTGATAACTCTACTAAAGTAGCAACAACTGCTTATGTTGATGCACAACTTACAGCAGAGGACTTAGATATATCTGCTGATAGTGGTAGCAATATTGCTATTGATTTGGATTCAGAAGTATTAGATTTAGAAGGTGGCACAGGTATAGATACCACCACAGGAACAAACAAAGTAACCTTTGCAATAGATAGCACAGTAGCAACTCTTAGTGGTTCACAAGCATTAACTAACAAAACTATAGATGTAGATAGCAACACAGTATCTAACATAGAAGTAGATAACTTAAAGTCTGGTGTATTAGATACAGACTTATCATCTACTGCTGGTACAGATACTACATTACCATCTGCAAAAGCAGTTAAAACTTATGTTGATGCACAGGTAACTGCACAGGATTTAGATTTAATATCTGATTCAGGAACAATAGACATTGATTTAGATTCAGAATCATTAACAGTATCAGGTGGAGAAGGTATTGACACATCTGCTACAGGAACAACACTTACTATTGCAGGAGAAGATGCAACAACATCTAACAAAGGTATTGCTAGTTTTTCATCAGATAATTTTGATGTTTCTTCTGGTGCAGTAACAATTAAATCTGGTGGTGTAGATTTAGCAGCAGAAGTAACAGGAACATTACCTGTAGCTAATGGTGGTACAGGTGCTACTTCACTAACAGATGGTGGTGTATTACTAGGTTCTGGTACAGGTGCTGTAACAGCAACATCAGTATTAACAAATGGACAACTTCTTATTGGAGATGGAACAAGTGATCCAACATTAGCAACATTAACAGCAGGAACAAATGTATCTGTTACGAATGG
>Ga0193965_1000588_pt1 | contig 11181 bp, 5 predicted proteins | sample FB_8_MG_FD_140330 | JGI IMG/M metagenome (GOLD analysis project Ga0193965, IMG submission 140330) | Microbial mat bacterial communities from the Broadkill River, Lewes, Delaware, United States - FB_8_MG | ecosystem: Environmental > Aquatic > Freshwater > River > Microbial mats | place: USA... | reverse complement strand
TATATAGATAAAAAAAAGGCCAAGATAAAAGAGGTGTATAATCACGGTTATATAGATATAGCAGGCCTTACTTTTTATGATGGATATTTATACATGGTAAGTGATAAAGATAATCTTCTTATAAAATATGATATTCAAAAAAATAAAACAGTAAAAAAGATAAAATTACCTAAATCTGCACAAGAGGGTATATGTTTTGATAATAAAAAAAATATATATATAGCAGATGATAATGGAAGAGTTCTTAAATATAAAAAGAAAAAATTAGATATATGAGATATTTTTTATTTATATTATTAAGTTTTAATCTCTCTTTTGCACAATCGTTATTTTGGAAAGATATAGGTGAGGTAAGAGATAATTATATTATTTTAGATGAAAATGAGATAAAAGATGTTAATGAAACACAAATTAATAAAATAATAGAACAAAAAAATATCTATTTTAATAAAATAATAGAGACCCTTAAACAAAACCCTTATGATTTAAGTTTAGATAATAACTTTATCAATAAAGATATTGAGAGCGAAAAAAATAAACTTATCCAAAGGATAAAAGTTAATAAACAGTATAAATATAATATTGCTATTACAAGAGATGAGATAAAATTTTTAGATTTTGAATTAAAAGAGAAAATTTATACATACTTTTTAACTTTAGCTAATAGTTGGACATATTTTTCAAAAGAGGATTTAGACCAATTAAATCAAGAATATATGGATTATTTAACATCAATTAATTATGATAAGTTTTACCAAGAATATAAATCAGTATTAGTTAATACTGGAGAGATTGAAAAAGAGTTAAAAAATAATTTTATTGAGTTTAAAAAAGATTATTTTATTTTTAGTGAGATTTTAAACTATATTATCTTAAATGAAACTCTTTTTAAATACAAATCTCTTACAAATTTTTTAAAACTAGGTGTTATTATTGATTTAATTAATTCAGATAGTTATTCTAATGAGATAAATATATATCTTAGATTTATATATACAGATGTTGGAAGATTATCTTTATTTACAACTGTTATTTTTCTATTCTTTTTATTAAATATACTTATAAATAAAAGAATTTATAAATATCTTAAACAGATTGTTATTGATAAAAAAGAGGAGAATGAAGATTTAATTTTAGATAACCTAAATAAAATAAGAAGACCTATATTTTTAATTATTAATGCAATTGGATTAAAACTTGCTATTGAGGTATTAGTTTATCCAAATAGTATTAACGACTATTTAAATAATATCTTTTTTCTTTTTTACATCTTAGCAGTTATCTATATTTTCTTTATTATTATTGATAATATGTTATTTTTATATCTAAGTAAAAAAAATGAAAATGAATCTATAAGAAAAGAGTTATTAAGTTTTATGACTACAATTTCAAAAACAATAATATTTCTTATTGGTTTTTTACTATTTCTTATTAAATGTGGTGTAGATATTAGTGGTATTTTAGCATCACTTGGAATTGGTGGTTTAGCTGTTGCTTTTGCTGCTCAATCTACATTGGCTAACTTTTTTGGTTTATTAAAAATAATAGTAGATAACTCTTTTTCACAAGGTGATTGGATAGTTTCAGGTGATATTGAGGGTACGGTTGTAGAGATAGGTTTTATTAGTACAAAAGTAAGAACATTTGATAATGCATTAATAACAGTACCAAATTCAACTTTAGCAAATTCAGATATAAAAAACTGGAATAAAAGAAAAATTGGACGAAGAATAAAAATGCATATAGGTGTAACTTATGATTCAAATAAAAAAGATTTACATAAAAGTATATCTGAAATTAGAAAAATGTTAATAGAGCACAAAGATATAGTAACTTCACAAGAGGTAAAATATTCACAAGTACATAGACACTATAAACAAGAGGGGAAACTTGTATCTTTAGATGATAAATATGGTGTAAAAACAAATCTTTTAGTATATTTAGATAACCTTTCACCTTACTCAATTGATATATTAGTTTATGCTTTTACAACAACAATTGCTTGGGATAATTGGTTAAGTATTAAAGAAGATATTATATTTAAAATATGGGAAATATTAGAAAGAAATAATTTAGAGTTTGCATTTCCTACACAAACTTTACATATTGATAATAAAGAAGAGAAGTGATTTATCCTAGTTAAAAGATTGAGATAATTTAATTATTATCTCATCTGTTTTAAAACTTTTTCTTTCTCAATAAGATTATTTTGAACTCTTTTAATAGCAATCGATACCTCTTCTATTATATCACCTTTTTCTAATGATATATTTTCTGCTTTTTCTAGTAGTTGATATGCTTTTTGAATATTACCTAAAGATTCTTGCATAATAGCTAGATTATAAAGAATAACAAAACTTTTTTCACCCACCTCATTATTTAATTTTAATAACATCTCATTTGCTTTTTTTACTCTTTTATATTTTATCATCTTTAATGAATTTTCAAATATATTTTCTTGTCTAGTTGTTACATCTATATCTAAATCATCTAATAAAATAACATTAAAATACCTATAAGATGGTGCTATATCTAATATAAACCTATTTGCAATAACACCCGCTAATCTACTATTTTCACTTTTTTTGGTTGGTAAAATATTTTTATCATCACTACAGTGTTTATGTTTAGAACTCTCTTTATATGTTTTTGCAAACAGTGTACTTGAATCTTCTATTTTTATTATTTTTACTTTTGTTTGTAGGTCATATTGATTTGATTGGCAGTTTACTTTATATTTTTTATACTCTTTACAATAAGTTTTCCCTTTTTTTTCATAAGTTTTTATACAAGTATCAAAATCAGTTCTCTCCTCTTTAAATTTTAAACTAGATATACTATTTAGATTTATATCACCTGTAACCAATGCTTTCATCTGTTTTAAACCTATTGTTGAGTTATTGTTTACTAAATCAACAAGTCCAGAATCATTTAACCTTTTTTCAGACATAACTTTTTTTATGTTTTTTCTATCCACTAAATTAAAGTATTTTTTCCCCTGAATTGATACACCACTAATAGCAGAATCAATTTGAGAAGATTGTGAAATATTATCATTTTTAAAAGTTGAAACACCTATATATTTTATATCATTATCTAATACTTTACCAGATTTTATAGCTTTAATTTGTGTTTTTTGACTACAACCACTTATAAATAAAGAGATTAAAATTATATTAAAAGTGATAAAAATTTTAGTTTTTATATTTGACATATTTTTCCTTGATTTTTTAAAAGTATAATATAAGTATTATAGTGATAAAATTGTTTATAATCAATTAAATAAAGGTAAACTATAATGTTATTATTAATATATTTTCTTATAGCAGTTGGTGTTTCTTTTTTATGCTCTATTTTAGAAGCAGTTTTATTATCAATAACACCTAGTTATATAAAAGTTCTAAAAAAAAATAATCCAAAAGCTGGAAAACTTTTAGCAAAACAAAAAGCAGATATGGATAGGTCTATAGGGGCAATATTAACACTAAATACTTTTGCACATACTTTGGGTGCTGCTGGAGTTGGGGCTGAAGCTGTTAAGTTATTTGGTGAAGAGTATATGTTTTTTATATCTGCTACTTTAACAATATTGATACTTTTCTTATCTGAAATTGTTCCTAAAACAATAGGAGCTTATTATTGGAAAGAGTTAAGTGTAATATCTTCAAGGTTTATACAAGTATTTGTTTTTATCACATCACCATTATTAATTATTATGCAAAAAGTAACTAATCTTATAACTTCAAATAAAGAAACATCAGTTATAACAAAAGATGAGATTTTAGCTACTGCTAATATTGGAAAAGAAGCTGGTATTATTAAACATAAAGAGAGTAATATAATAGAAAATCTTTTTGATATGGATAATGTACGGGTAAAAGATATTCATACTCCAAGAAGAGTGATGTTTGCAGTAAGTAAAGAGAAAATAATTAAGATTTTAAATCATGAAAAAAATATAGATATAGATTTAAATAAATTAAAAGAGTATTCACGAATACCTGTATATGGTAAAAATATAGATGATATTGTAGGTATTGTTTTATCAAAAGAGTTTTTTTATGAATATATAGATAATAAACTAGAAGATAAAAGTAAAATTATAAAACCTATATTTAAAATAAATAAAAATATACCTATCTCAAAACTTTTAGATATGTTTTTATCAAAAAAAGAGCAGATGTTTTTAGTTGTAGATAATTATCATCAAACAGAAGGTATTGTAACATTAGAAGATACTTTGGAAACATTATTAGGAATAGAGATAGTAGATGAACTAGATATAACTGTAGATATGAGAGAATTAGCAAAAATATAATAATAATCTTAGTAAATTTTAGATAAGTTACATTTATGAAACAAGAAATATCAATAATACTAGAAGATAAATCTTCTTTACTAATAGAGCAATACTTTAATATTCAAAAACTACTTGAAGAGAAATATGGAACAAATACTATAGTATTTATAGAAATAGGTAGTTTTTTTGAATTATATGAGGTTAATAATGAACAAGAACAAATAGGTTATGCTAAACAAATAGCAGAGTTATTAAATATACAACTTACAAGAAAAAATAAATCAATTTTAGAAAACTCTCAATCAAATCCTCTTATGGCAGGAGTTCCTACTATATCTTTTGAAAAGCATCTAAATAGAATATTACAAGAGCAAAAATATACAATTGCTATAATTAAACAATCAGGAACACCACCAAAAGTAACAAGATATTTAGATTCTATTATATCTCCAGGTACTAATCTTGATTATGCTATTAGTAGTGATGAGAATAATATAACTTCAATAGTAATAGACCAAATAAAACAAAATTTTATAATTGGATATAGTTGTATAGATGTAACCACTGGAAAATGTTTTTATAATGAAGTATTTGGTACAAGTGAAGACCCATCTTTTGCACTTGATGAGGTATTTAATTATATGAATATGCATAAAACAAGTGAAGTTATAATAACTTTTGCAGATAAAAATATAGAACAAAATGAAGTTATAGAGTATCTTGAGCTTAATAATAAAACATTTCATATAGGTGGGTTTAGAGCAAAAATAGGTTATCAAAATGAGTTATTTAAAAATGTATTTGATATAGAATCTATGTTAACACCTATTGAGTATCTTGATATTGAGATGTATGCAATAGCAAGTGAGTCTTTGGCTATTTTAATAGATTTTGTAATAGGTCACGATAACTCTATTATACAAAAATTATCACATCCAACAAAATTAGATATAAATAAATATATATATTTAGGAAATAATGCACTAGAGCAGTTAAATATAATAGATATACCACATCAACCAAATCTTTTAAAACTTATAAATGCAACATCAACAGCTATGGGAAAAAGACTTTTAAAAGAGAGATTAACTCACCCTATAAAAGATGAAAAAGAGTTAAAAAAAAGATATAAACTTATATCTGATTTGTATGATTATTATACTCCTATAGAGGGACATTTAAGTAATATTTATGATATAGAAAGATTATTAAGAAGAATAAAATTAAATCGTCTTCACCCTTTAGAGTTAAGTTATTTATATAACTCACTAAATAGTATAAATGAGATTGTTAGATTTATGGATGAGTATAACTTCTTAGTACCACCTTGTAGTGATGGTGATATAGATATCTTTATAAAAGATATTGAAAATAGATTTGATTTAGATAGTTGTAGCAAGTTTATGTTTAAAGATATAGATACAAATCTTATAAAAGAAGGTATTGATAATAGAGTTGATGAATTAATTATAGAAAATAATAAGTTAGAAGAGAAATTAGAAGTATTAAAATCACATATTTTAACTTTTTTTAAAAGTGAAGACAGCTCTTTTGTATCTATAAATAGACTTGGAAAAGATGGTTTTTATTTAGGTATGACAAAAAGTAGATATAATAGTATAAAAAAAGAGCTTTTAGAATCTCATATATTAATAGATGATAAGTTATATCTTTTTAAAGATTTTAATATAAAAGTACAAACAACAAATGTAAAAATTACAAACTCTATAACAAATGATATATCAGATAAGTATGTACATAATTTACAAAAAATAATAGCATTAAATAAAACTATATTCAAAGAGTCTATAGAGTTTTATGATAAAAAGTTTTCTCCCCTTATAACAGAACTTATAGCTTTTATATCAAATATAGATGTAACAATATCAAATATAAAAATAGCTAAAAAGTATAATTATGTAGAACCTAAAATAGTATCAAAAGATGATATTGGAGATAATAACTTTTTAGAGCTTATAGAGTTAAGACACCCTATGATAGAATCAACTGAGCAAAAAGGTGTTTATATACCAAATGATATAATTTTAGGAGATTTAACAAAATCTTTAAAAGAGCATCAAAATAATATAATTGTTGAGAACTCTATATCTAATAATACAACAGGTGTTTTATTATATGGTATTAATAGTAGTGGTAAAAGTTCTTTAATGAAATCTATTGGTATTGTTGTTATTATGGCACAAGCTGGACTTTATGTACCTTGCAAATCGATGAGGTTTTCTATATTTGATGAACTGTTTACTAGAATTAGTGGGGCTGATAATATCGCAAAAGGTTTATCATCTTTTGCTGTAGAGATGTTGGATTTAAAAAATATATTTAATAGAGCTTCTACAAAATCTTTGGTATTAGGTGATGAGATAAGTCATAGTACTGAAACTATGAGTGGATTAAGTATTGTTGCTTCTGCTATTTTAAAACTATCTAAACTAAAATCTATTTTTGTATTTGCAACACATCTTCATCAATTACCAAATATAAAAGAGATAGAGAAACTTAAAAATATAATATGTTTACATTTAAGTGTATTATATCAAGAGAAAAGCGATAAACTTATATTTAATAGAAAACTATCTTATGGAAGTGGTAGTAGTATGTATGGATTAGAGTTTGCAAAATCTTTACATATGGATAAAGAGTTTTTAAATGTAGCAAATAGTATAAGAAAAAAATTAACAGATGATTATGATAACATAGAGAGACTTAGTCGTAAAAAAATTAGTAATTATAATAAAGAATTATATATATCTTCTTGTGCAATTTGTGGTGAAAAAGTTGATGATGTACATCATATAAAAGAGCAAAAAGATAGTAATAAAGATGGATTTATAGGTCATATTAATAAAAATCATAAATTTAATCTTATACCATTATGTAAAAAACACCATAAATTGGTTCACGAAGGTAAAATAAATATAAATGGTTTTGTAACTACTAGCAAAGGGCTAGAGTTACATTATGATATAAAATAAATTATATTCTATAATACTTCATATCTATTTCTACCATTCTCTTTTGCTTTATAAAGAGCATCATCAGCTCTTTTTTGTATAGATTCTTCATTATCACCCTCTTTAAATATAGTTATACCAAATGATGAAGTTACACTAGGTACAGGACTAAAAGAGTTTTTAGCTATCTCTTTTTGAAGTTTTTCTACTAGCAGTTTTAAATCATCTTCATTTGAACCATTTGCAATAATAACAAACTCTTCTCCACCCCATCTAGCAAAAGTATCATCTTCTCTTATATGTGTTTCTATTGAGTTTGACATAGTTTTTAAAACTTCATCACCAACTTGATGTCCATAAGTATCATTTACAGATTTAAAATGGTCAATATCAAGCATTATAAAACCAAATTGATGATTATATCTTTTTGCAGATTTAATTTTTCTTGCTAATTCATCTTTGAAATAAGCTCTATTATATATACCTGTTAATGTATCGTGTGTTGATATATACTCTAACTCTTTTTTATCTGTTATATTTTCTCTATATGAACTATATCCTATTTTTTCACCTTTTTCATTAAAAAGAGGGTCGATAGTTATTTTTATCCAATATTCACCTCTCTCTTTTGTATAGTTTTTAATCTCACCTACAAACTTTTCATCTTTTTGTAAAGTTTCCCACATATCAATATAGAACTCTTTTGGAGTATTTGGATTTCTAAAAAGTGAGTGGTTTTTTCCAATAACTTCAGCTTCTTTATATCCACTTAAATCTTCAAAAGCTTTTGATACAGATGTTATTTTTCCATCAAGGTCTGATGTTGTATAAAGTACAGCTTTACTTATTACATCTTGAAGTCTTTGAAGCTCTTGTGATTTTTTATTAATTTTTTCTTCCATATCTAGTTGTATAGTGATATCTCTTACAACTGATATCATAAATTCACCATCTTCTGTATGAATATAACTCAAACTCGATTCAACTGGAAATTTTGAGCCATCTTTTTTTATATATATACCTCTTCTTGTAATAAAGTGTTTTAATTTTAACTTTCTTACAAACTCTTCCCAATTCTCTTTATTATTATTTATAGGTTCTCTTATTTGAGATAGTTTTTTTCTTAAAAGTTCACTTTTACTATATCCTAGCATAAGTGAAGCTCTCTCATTTATATCTACAACAGTTTCATTATTTAAGTTTATTACATATACAGCATCATTTGTATTATCTAATAAATATCTTGCTTTATTAAGTTTTTTAAATATTTTATTTATGTATCTATTTAGAATAAAAAATATAATAATAGAGGTTACTATAAATATAATAATAGATTTTATAATTAGTTGTTTAATTTGTGTTTCAAATAGTGTAACATCTTGAAAAAATACAATTTTTCCTATTGTTGTACTTTGTGCATCAAATATATCTTTTTTAATAATAGTATATGTATTATTATTATATTTTAATGTATTATTTTCTTTGTTATCTATATCTATATTTTTAATATTATCTATTATAAATTTATCTTTTTTAGAACAAAATTGACATACATAATACCCTTTTGAGAAAAGATTATTTTTTGTTTTAATAAAATCTTTTGGAATTGTATCTTCTTTAATAAAAAAATAACCTTTTAATCTAAATACAGATTTGATTTTATCCATTAATAAAGATGGTTTAACACCAAGTTCCATAAAACCAAGAAGTTCATTTTCAAAATAAACAGGGGTTATATGTCTATATGCCAAACCATTTATTCCAACTTCAAAAAATGAACAAACTCTAGGACTTTTTATTATTGATGTTATACAAGGTCTAATTTTAGAAAGGTCATCTCCGTATCTTTTAGCATCATGAACTCTAAGAAGTGATTTACCATCTGGAGTAATAAATTGCATAATCTCAAAACCTTTTATTTGGTCTTTGAGAGTTTCGAAATGCATTTTAAAAAGTTTATGAAGTTTGTCTTTATCTTTTGCTTTAAAAGCTTTAAGTTTTTCATTTTTTTTATATTTATTTAAAATAAAATTTGACCTAGATTTTAATTGTGTTTTTAACATACTATCAGATATCTCTTCATAAAGATTATTTATTCTTATTTGAATATTTTTCTCTATAAACTTTAAATCCTCTTTTTTATCTACATATGATATATATGTAAATGTTACAAACACTATAGAGAATATAAAAAGTATTACTACTATTACATTATTTTTATTTACACTACTATTCATTTATTTCCTTACTTTATGATATTACGTATAATTATACATAAAAAGTATGAATAAAAAGTGAATATTATCTATTTCTTTATCTCTTTTCTTAGTGCAATAAACTCTTTTAGGTTACTAAATTCATCAAAAATAGGCATAATATTACTATCAACTTTGTAAATTTTACCATCTTTTGCTTTGTTTGTAATAATACCTTGCCATATTTTTTTATTAGTTTTTATAGTTTTCCAAAGCTCTTTAAATAACTCTTTTGGAACATTAGGGTCTCTTACAATATTGTGTGGTTTTCCTATAAGTTCTTCACTTGTAAAACCTGAAATTTTACAAAACATATCATTTACATAAGTTATAGTTCCATTTATATCAGTTTTTGAAACAATGGTAGTTTTATCTACTATATCTTGATAAGTTTTCATAAAGTTTTTTTGTTCATTAAGCTCTCCAATTAGTTTAGAGTTTTCTGTAAGTTGGTCAACTTTAAGTATAAACTCTTCTGCAAATATAGGCTTTCTTAAACATTCACTTGCACCATATTTATAACTATCTCTTACAACATCATAACTTCTATTAGTATCTGAAAGTACTATAAAAGGGATAGTTTTATCTATTTTATTTTTCACTTTAGCCAAAAAGGTATAACACTCCTCAAAATCAAGGTCAATTATAATTAGTGAAAAGTGGGTGTGTTTTACTATATCTAAAGCATTATTTAGTTTATTTATTGCTGTAACATTATAGTTTCTAGGGAGTAATATATCTTTTAATTGTTCACATATTTTTTGTGATTTTTCAATTACTAAAATATTATTATATTTACTATTTAATTCAATTTTTAATATAGTTTTATAAATATTAAATGCTAAATAGCTAATATCATTTGTATCTATAATATAATCAATAATCCCTTTAAAATAAAGATATTCTTTATAGTGTAAATCTGTACTATTTGAGATTACTATCACTTTGGTTTTTTTCAAATTATCTATATCTCTTATAAAGTCTATACTATCTCCATCTGGAAGGTCTAAATCTATAATAATATAATTATATTGTTCCACTTCAAGTAAAGTTTTAGCATTTGATATTGTATATGCATTTTCACATTTTAAATTCATTTTTTCTAAATTATATTTTAATAGGTCATTTTTATACTTATCCCCTTTTAATATCAAAATAGATGTATTTAGTTTTATATTATTATCAATATTTACTTTTTCTTTTATATTTATATTATCAAAATATATTTGATAACCAACACCACTTTTATTTTTAATTATATTATTGTAAGTTTTTTTCCTTATTTTTTTTACAACTGTTCTTAATGTTTCTATTGTTGTTGGTTCATTTCTTCCAATATAGTGTTGAAGTGTTTTAAAGTCAACAAAAGAGTTTTTCTCTTTTGTTAACTTTTTTATCAAAAGGTTTTCTTGAGATGTTAATTGTATTACTTTTTCATCTTTTGTTATTTCATAAGATGTTGCATCATAAAAGAAATTTTCACCTAAATCATAAATTGAATTATTATCAACTTTTATTTTATCTTCTTTTTTAATATCTAAAGATTTTATATGAGTATTAATATCTTCAAAAGGTATCTCTTTAAATAGAACCTTATCTATTTTTAATTCTAATGCATTTAAAAATAGATTTTTTGTTGCTTTATCTGTAAGTA
>Ga0193965_1000584_pt1 | contig 11209 bp, 11 predicted proteins | sample FB_8_MG_FD_140330 | JGI IMG/M metagenome (GOLD analysis project Ga0193965, IMG submission 140330) | Microbial mat bacterial communities from the Broadkill River, Lewes, Delaware, United States - FB_8_MG | ecosystem: Environmental > Aquatic > Freshwater > River > Microbial mats | place: USA... | reverse complement strand
TTTACGGATTGTGGAAAGCTTAAAATTATGTAGCATGAAGCATTATTTGGGGTAGAAATCGGCTATTATAAGGATTGAATATGTTGATTTTCCAAATATGAAAGGCCCGCCGTCTTTGTTTTGAAGACGGCGGGCCATTTCTTTTAGTCCCTTGCTATAAGTTTGATCGTCTTGCTAACCGTCAGCTTTTTTAACATGTCGATAAAATTTGATCATAAATATCTTTTTTTTTCGTTTATAATCACCAGAGCCTTTCGATAAAATGATTTTAACTTGCGAGGGATTCCTATAATATGAATTCTGTAAAGGCATTAAATGATTTCCAGCCTCCTGGGTAACTTGCCGGTCTTTTTGATTTTGTGGTCGTGACAAAAAAGTTAAGGACATAAATGTTATGATTAAAAATGTGTTTATTCGAAAAACCACAATTCATGCCCCGGTTTCCAAAGTTTTTTCCTGGCATGCAACAGATGGTGCCATCAAGCGGCTTACGCCGCCATGGACACCCCTGGCATTGGTGGCAAGGAAGGGCAAGGGAATTGACAAAGGCGTTGAAGTCACTTTCAAAATCAAACTTTTTGGAATTCCCATGAAATGGGAGGCCCGGCATATTTATTACAAAAAAAATGAAATGTTTCGGGACTGCCAAGTTAAAGGCCCTTTTGCCGACTGGGAGCACAGCCATCTGTTTCATGCAACATCAACCGATTTAACCGTGATGGAGGATCAGGTCAAGTTCCGGCTCCCCTTTGGTATTTTCAGCCTTCCCTTCTACGGATATGCACAAAGGCAGCTTGAACGCATTTTTTTTTATCGGCATCAGGTTCTCAAATATGATATGGAGAACCGGGTGGGACAAATACAAAAGCAGCGGATTTTGATTTCAGGCGGGTCCGGCGCTATTGGAAAGGCCCTGGTCGCTTTTTTAAAAACATGTGGTCATGAGGTGATCCGTCTGGTGCGGGATCCCAGGGTATGTGATCCCAATGCCCGACCACAAGATGTGCACTTCTGGGACCCATACCAAAATATTTTAGATATGGATGCGATTGGGCCTGTTGATGCGGTAATAAATTTAAACGGTGTGGATATTTCAAAAGGAAGATGGAACAGGCGTCAGCGTGCCAAAATTCTCGATTCACGGGTGATTCCCACCCAGGTGCTTGTGGAAAAAATGATACGGATGGCCCATCCACCCTCTATCTTCATTTCTGCTTCTGCCATCGGGTTTTATGGTGATGGTGGGCCCAGCAGACTGACAGAGGAAAGCGGGGTCAAAGATTGCTTTATATCACAGGTTTGCCGTCGATGGGAAGACGCTTCCCTTGGTGCCATGGCGGCAGGTATTCGCACCGTGCAATTGCGAATCGGGGTGGTGCTTACCCCGGCCGGCGGGGCGCTTGAACGTATGTACATGCCCTTTTTAATGGGGCTTGGTACTCGGCTGTCCCACGGTGGGCAGTATATGAGCTGGATTGGCATAGAAGATGTTCTGGGCGGTATTCTTCATATCCTTGAAAACAAATCAATCAGTGGACCGGTAAATCTTACTGCGCCGGAACCTGTGACTAATGGCGAATTTACCCGTACCCTGGCCTGGGTGTTGAGTCGTCGTGCTCCATTTGTTCTGCCAAAGGCACTGGTGTTGGCAATTTGGGGGGACATGGGAAAGGAAACTTTGTTGGCCTCGGCCAGGGTTGTGCCTGAAAAATTAATTAAAAACGGCTATCAGTTTGTGCATCCCCGGCTGGAAATGGCCCTGGGCCATGTCCTAGGAAGATTTGCCGCAAAAAAGACCGATGGAAAAATTTAAATGACAATCCGATTAAAGGTTCTCTTCTCCTCTCTAATGATTCTGGCCCTGGGGCTGGGATATGCTGATGTCTATTTCCCTGCGGATGGTTTCAGTTTTGAGCGCATGCACATATTTTTATTCAATCTGTGCAGCGGCGGCACGATTTTGCTGTCTTACACTGAACGGCAATCTGCTGTCTCCGACCGCGTGAAGCTGTTTTTTTTGCTCTCCCTGGTCTATGCTTTTAGTGCCTTCCTCAAGTGGTATCCGCTTACATTAGTCATATCTGTGCTGCTCTGTGGCTTGGTGGAGACAATACGCATTAAAAAATTTTCCATGATACCCTATCAGTTTTTTTTGTCCAAGGTGCCGGTGGCTGAAAAATTTCACCAGGCATCCTTATGGTGCCTGTCCATCGGCATTGCCATGGCGTCTGTGGTGATCATCAACAACGAATATGCCCATTGGGTGCATATGGAAAAACTGACCCTGGATACTTTTTTTCTGGGGTATTCATTTCCTTTGTCGTTGATTACCCTGTCCCTTGTTTTCGGTATGCTCAAAAAAATTGAAGGTCCCCAAAGCAAATCCATTATGGAGCTATGCTTCTGGACCATCACCCTGGGCGTGATTATTTTTTTTATTTTCATTCTGTTTGAAACATTTTTGCCCCAGATTTTTGTGACTGCAGCATTGTTCACAGCCGTTGTTATAGTTTTTATGCTCTATTACACCTTTGCGGACAACATGCAGCAGAAAAAGTTTTTAACCTCGGGCATTGGATTTCTCATTGTCACGGCAGTGACGGGCATTGCCTATATTTGCTTACAGATGCAGGATGGATATGATCCCCTGAAGACCAAGTGGCTGCTCCACATTCATGTGTTTGCATCCCTTTACGGCTGGAATCTATGCGGTCTGGCAATGATCTGTCGATTTGACGATTTTCCCATCAGGCTTCACTCCACAACCGTGATCATGGTACACTGGCTTACGGCATTGGTGCTGGCACCTCTGGGTATTTTTCAGGGATGGTTTGCGGTACTTGCCATAGTCGGCTATGCATTTATTACCCTGACCCTGTTTTTTTCAGGAAACGGACACATTAATTATGATCAGTAATCGGGAAAAAATTAAACTGTTTCTGTCCCATTTCTCAGGGACATCCAAGGTGCTTGTAATCATCAATGCAGACCCTGATGCCATTGCATCCGCCATGGCTGTGAAACGCATTTTGTGGCGACGGGTCAGCGAGGTCGCGATTACCTATTTTAATCGGATCACCCGGCCGGACAACCTGGCCATGATTGAGTATACCGAAGCCGGAATGGTCCCTTTGACTGATGTGGACAAATCCCTGTTTGATAAATTTGTGGTGGTGGATTCCCAGCCCGACCATAATGAAAATTTCTCCGGTATTGAATATGACGCTATCATTGATCACTACTCGCTATCCTGCTGTGATGCAGCTTTTGTGGATATACGGCCGGATTACGGGGCCTGTTCAACCATGTTCGCCGAATATCTGCGCAGCCTGAAGATAAACCCGTCGGCTAAACTGGCCTCCGCCCTGATGCTGGGGATAAAAACAGATACGGCCAACTTTACCCGCCAGGCATCTTCCAAAGATATCAGGGCTTTTCAGTTTTTATACAAATATGCGAACATGAATATCGTCACCAAGGTGGAACGGGCTCATATGACGGAATCTGACTTAAATTTTTTGGGCAATGCCATAAGGCATAGGATAATTCAGGACAACCGCGCCTTTTATCATGCCGGGGTTATGGATAAACCCGATGAGCTGGTGGTGGCTGCCGATTTTTTTCTTTCCATTGCCGGGGTTAACTGGAGCGTGGTGTCCGGGGTGGTGGATAAAAAGCTGATTGTGATTCTGCGCAACGATGGCTTGCGCAAAGGCGCCGGAAAGACTGCCCAGGAGGCATTTGCCAAATTCGGGTCTGCCGGGGGGCATAAAACCATGGCCCGGGCTGAACTGGAAATTTCCATAATCCGCAAAGAAATTAAGCAGGTAAACCAAAAGGCGCTTACCCAGTGGGTGGTTGAACGGATCACCCAAACCGCAGGGAAAAAGATTGAATAACGGCCATGGCCGACCTGGTCTTTCACCGAGGTTAGGCCAAAATAAATCATGAAAGAAACTAACCGGTTAGTTCAGTTGAAACCGGTACCGGCTTTAGGGAAAGACAACAACAACGTCGGTTGGCAATAACGTGTAACCGACGTTGGCTGTTTTTCCCAATTCCCGAGCTGGTCAGATTTGGGGCAGGGCGTCACACTTTTTTTTAAATTCGCCTTTGGGTTCGCCGCATACAGGACAACTCCAGTCTTTGGGAAGATCCTCAAAGGCCGTGCCGGGGGCAATGCCACTGTCGGGGTCGCCTTGTGCCGGGTCATACTCGTAGTCACAGGGATGGGACCCTCCCGGGCTGCCATCACATCCCCCCGCATCGTCATACACGTAGCCATTGGGGCCGCATTCATATTTATCCATATTGTTTCCTTATTGTACTTTTGTTGGTGTATAAATACAGGGTTAATCCAAATATTAATCCTGCAAGTTGATTATAATTTAGTACCATATTTTAATATGAAAATCTCCCGAAATTCCCAAACATAATCAGTTCGGCTGGATTTGATATTTTCCCGATGGAGGGTGGTTGAACGGCTTACCCAGGCAGCCGGAAGAAAACTGAATAGTTGCTACTTGACGTCATAAGGTTTAAATTTTTTGAATTCAATCCATGAAGCGCACGAATATTTATTTTCGTATATATTCTTCATGGTAAAATGAAAATAATTAAGGACCAAATGAAAACGCCGTTTGCCAATAAATGGCAAACGGCGTTGAATGTTTTACGCTATTTCCGGACTTGCATACGAACTGGAACAGGTCCGGGCAGGGCGTTATTCTTCTTTTTCAAATTCGTCTTTGGATGCGCCGCATACGGGACAGGCCCAGTCGTCGGGAAGATCCGCAAAGGCTGTGCCGGGATCAATGCCGCCGTCAGCATCACCTTCTGCCGGGTCATACACATAACCACAGGGTCCGCATACATATTTGTCCATATTTTTCTCCTTAGTTGCTTTTGTTGGTTTATAAGCACAGGTCTAATCCAATATTAAACCTGCAGGTCGATTATAATTAATAAGCTTCGTCCATGTCCAGGTCTTCGTCGGAAATAGGATCTTTAAATAGATGGTAGGACCAGGACTGGTATGCAATAACAATGGGAATAAAAACTGAAACAACGCCCAGCATGATTTTAAGGGTCAGAGGGCTTGACGATGCATTGAATGCAGTCAGGTTCCAGGCTGGGTTAATGCTCGAGGGAAACAAGGCCGGAAACAGGCCGCAGATCCCAAAAAAAGTGCATCCCATGATCGTCAGGGCCGATGCAAACCAGGCTTTGAACCATGCCTGCTTTGCGTTGAAATACCGGGCACATAACAGTGCAGTCACAGCAATGACAATAATTAAGAACAGGGCTGGGGACTTGATGTAATTGTCATAGAGGCTGGTGGCAAAATATGAGGTAATCAGAAAAGCCACGGCCACAGGCACAAGCACTATCCATGTTTTGGCAGCAATTTGGGCAAAGCGGTCCTGCAGTTCCCCTGTGGCCTTGATGGTCATCCAGTTGGCCCCATGAAGTATAAAAAGCAGGACAAACAATAGGCCACCTAAGAGTCCATACGGGTTAAGCAGCTTTAAGGTATTGCCGTGGTATAGTCCCTGGTCGTCAAAGGGAATACCTGCAAAAATATTGGCAAAAGCCACCCCGAACAAAAGGGCCGGGAAAAAAGAGCCCAGAAAAATCAAGGTATCCCATGTTTTTTTCCAGCCGGGGCTTTCGATTTTACCCCTGAAGTGCAGGGCCACGCCCCTGAATATCAATGCAAATAAAATGAGCATCAACGGAGTATAAAGGGATGAAAACATGGTGGCGTAGACTTTCGGGAAGGCTGCAAAGGTAACGCCGCCGGCCGTGATCAGCCACACTTCATTGCCGTCCCATAAAGGTCCTTTGGCATTGAGCATGACCCGTTTGTCCCGGTCTGTTTTTCCGGCAAACGGATAGATGATGCCGATGCCGAAATCAAACCCGTCTGTCATGAAAAAAATCGCCCAAAGAAGTCCCCATAGAAAAAACCAGATTGATTGAAGTTCCATTTGTTCTATTCTCCTTATGCAGTAGCGGCCCCAGGGCCTTCTTTAACGGATTTGGCGATCAAGTAGAACCCCACAGCCCCAAGCAGACCGTAGACCAGGATGAATGCCACAAGTGATACCATGACCTGGCTGCCGGCGATGGGGGAAACCGCATCGGACGTGCGCATCAGATTGTAAACGATCCAGGGCTGGCGTCCCACTTCAGAAACCACCCACCCCGTTTCGATGGCGATATAGGGTAAAGGAATGGACCAGAACATAATTTTTAAAAATGTGGGGCTTTCCAGCAACTTGTTGCGCCGGGTCCAGCCATAAATCATAAGAAGAATAAACAGGGTGCCAAGTCCCACCATGGTCCTGAAGCTGATAAATGTCGGCAGCACCGGCGGACGGTCCTCTTTTGGAATGTCTCGTAATCCTATAACCTCGGCATTAAAATCATGAAATCCTAGAAAACTTAATAAGCCGGGAATAGATCCGATTTCGATCTTATTTTTCTCCTGGGTTTCATCGGGTATGGCAAACATGACAATGGGAGCCTGGGCACTGGTCTCCCAATGGGATTCCATGGCGGCCAGTTTGGCCGGCTGGGTTTTTGATATGTTAACGCCGTGCATATCTCCGGTTAACCCTAAAAATAGCGAAGTAACAAGGCCCACAACCAGACCGATTCTAAAAGATTTTAAAAAGATTTCAGTATGCTGTTTTTTTAACAGATGGTAGGCAGAGATGCCCATGACGAAAAAGGCGCCTAAAAGCAGGGCTGCCGGCACCATATGAGCAATTTCCAAAAGTCCGTGCTTGTTAGTGATCACAGCCATAAAGTCAGTGAGTTCCGCACGTCCGTTTCTGATATCATAGCCCACGGGGTGCTGCATGAAGCCGTTGGCCATGAGAATCCAGACGGCACTGAAATTTCCTGCTATAGCGATCAGCCACATCACAACGGCATGGGCCTTGGCTGAAATCTTTTTCCAGCCAAAAATCCAGATCCCGATAAAGGTGGATTCAAGAAAAAAGGAGGTTGATGCCTCTATGGCCAGAAGGGAACCAAATACATCACCCACATACTCGCTGTACCGAGACCAGTTGGTGCCAAATTGAAATTCCAGAGTGATGCCGGTAACAACGCCTAGGGCAAAGTTAATCAGAAAAAGTTTGCCCCAGAACTTGGTCATTCTCAGATAAGTTTTGTCCCCTGACCAGGCATATTTGGTCTCCATGTATGCGATCATAATGGACAGACCTAGGGTTAATGGAACAAAAAGAAAATGGAACATGGTTGCTGCTGCAAACTGCAGTCTGGACAGAAAAACCGGATCCATAAATTCCTCCAGGTTAGAAGTTGATTAAAAAGGTTCTTTTGACGGTTATTGCATTTAAAATTGTGTTTCCCATTGCTTGCCCCTAAAAATTTTAAGTTGCCTATATTTACTTTTTTTAAGGCTTCAAGCAAGTAGCATGCCGGCGTCCAGATTATCTTGAATTGATACCGAAGATCTTTTTGAATTTTGTTGTCAGCATACCGAAATGTTTCCGGATTTTCAAGTGAAAGCAAGAACTTTAAAAATCATTTTTTTGATACCTGTATCTATGTCGAATGTGTCTATATTAGAAATGAGACGAAACTGTTTCGATGTATTGATACACTCGTGTCATGCAAAGAATTTTACCTGATGAATGAAGCTTGTCAGACGAGTAGTCCTCGATATACATTTATTCTGGTTAATGATCTGAAATTTTAGAAATATGCAGAAGCAATGATATATTTTCGTCCACGCAAGGAAGATCTATTAAACCAAGGCATCCGTTTTGGCTGCCATTGAAAAATCATTTTTATGGAGGCCGTTTATTTTGTGGGTTGTCCACAATACTTCCACACGGCCCCAGTCCAGAACCAGTGTGGGGTGATGATATTCGGTCTCAGCTAATTCACCCACCTGATTGACAAAGGCCAGGGCCAGTTTGAAATTTTTAAACCGAAACACGCGCTTCAGGGTCTGGTTTCCCTTTACATCAACGATATCCCAGTCTGGAATCTGGCGCTTGAAACTATCTATCTTATCTGCTGTTACAACCAAACCTCCCTTTTCACAGGGAACACATTTATGCTTGATTAAGCTGTCCATAAGAACCCCCGTTTGATCAGGTTTTTGTTTCTGCATATAATATAATCAGATATTGAGTACTGTCATCTTTATCCAAACATATGATATCATCTGTCTATATCCAATGAGTATAATATGATTGAACAGATTATTTGTCATTTCATATGTGCAAACTGTATCCATATATTAGAGGCCGAGACAGGAAAAACCCAAATCGGCACACCGCACCAACTTAGATTTAGAAAATTATGGACACGATGTTGTTTCCAACAAGGAGGTAAAATGAAACTTGCCTTTATCGGACTGGGGATCATGGGCAGCCGAATGGCTGCAAATTTATTAAAAAACAATAAAACGGTGACGGTGTTCAACCGGTCTGTCACACCCATTCAAGAATTGGTCACACAGGGGGCGGTTGCAGCTGATTCATATCGAAATGCGGTCAAAGATGCCGATGTCGTATTTACCATGCTGGCCTCTCCTGAAGTGGTTGAAAAAGTAGCGTTTTCAGAGGATGGCTTTGTGTCGGCAATGAAGAAAAATGCGATCTGGGTGGATTGCTCAACCGTGAATCCTTCTTTTTCCAGACAAAGTTTTTTAATGGCAACGGCGTGCGGCATCCGGTTTATGGATGCGCCTGTATCCGGATCAAAACCAAATGCAGAGAAGGCCGATTTAGCTTTCTTTGTCGGAGCTGAAAAAAGCGATTTGGATGTTGTAAAATCCTTGCTGAAAAATATGGGGCAAAAAGTTGTGCATGTGGGAGAACCAGGCAAAGGTACGGCATTGAAAATGCTGGTAAATTCGCTGTTAGCCCAATCCATGCTCATGCTCTCGGAGAATATATTGTTTGGCGAAAAGCTTGGCTTTTCGAGGGATTTTTTACTGGATGCCCTGCCGAAAATGTCGGTCTGTGCGCCGTTTACTCAGGCCAAGGCAGAGATGATCCGCAAAGACGATTTTGAAGTCCAATTTCCTTTGGAGTGGATGCACAAGGATCTTCACCTGGCGGCTTTGACCGCATATGAAAACGGCCAACCCCTGCCACTGGCAAATTCGGCAAAAGAACTTTACGCAGCTGCAAAACAAGCCGGTCTGGGTCGGAAAGATTTTTCCGCAATTTATCAATTCATGAAGAACGGAACATGACCTTGAAAAGGTATGTTAAAGCGTAGCCTATATCTTTTCAAAGAGCGAAACGTGCGATATGATTTTACAAGAAAGTTTCCAGCAGGCAACTGGATTTTTTCTATCTTTGTTGTGGGCTGTTCCTCGGTGTTGATATGTCAGGTCAGCCCATGGCTGTTATATCTGTTAAAATTTTTTAATCCGCTCATCATTTATAATGATGATACCCGAACCCCTTTTGCTCCAGACATGTTCCCATACCCGCATACAATTTGTATATCAACCCCTTCCTCCTGAATTCAGGAATAACCGAAAAGCAATGGCATAAAGAGTCTGTGTATTCAGGTCGTTTAAAGTCTCTTGCTTTTATCGGTATATTACAATTCCATTGACGTGGCGGCTGTCCGATTTTACATGCGTGATTGCCTATTGTAAAAAATCTGTCGTCTTTTTTATCAAATGATTTTGTGCTATTTTGACCTTTCTTTATTTAGTTTAAGGAGGTGGGGCTGAATGCATCTGTTTTCGAATGCCAATGCCGGTATTTTTTTTGCATTCTTAGAATTCCCGGCATGTAAGCAAATATAACAACCACGGGCTGATCTGGTCTATTGACACCCAGACTCACCCCTCAATAGTTGAAAGATCCGTGTATATTACACAGACTTTCTCATAAAATAACATTAGATCAGGTAGTTTTAAGGTCGGTTTAAAAGGACTGAAAATGAGAAAAGAAAATATACTGGTGGGGATACTGATGGTGCTGGTGTTGGGTGGAATATATTTATACAACCAGCCTGCGTCGGATTTGGGCACCCAGGCAGCCCATGTAAACACTGAGTCGCGTGTTGCAGAACATCAAACCGCGCAAAGTTCATCAGCAGCTGCATCAAATGATATCGCCTGGAATGATTACACCCCGGGTATGGCCCTGGCCGGGGAAGAGGGTAAAAACATTTTTCTTTATTTCCATGCGTCCTGGTGCGGATACTGTACTAAATTAAAAAAGGAAACTTTCTCGGATGACCGGATTAAAGCCTACCTGAACGACCATTTTGTAAGCATTGGCGTGGATACGGAAAAGCGTGAAAAGCTGGCCCAGCAATGGGGGGTCCGGGGGCTTCCAACGCTGTGGTTTCTGGAACCGGACGGAACAAAAATCAATAGTCTGCCCGGATTTGTCGATGCGGATCAGTTGCTCTCGATCTTGCAATATCTTCACACCCAAAGTTATAAAAACATGAGTTACCAGGAATATGTCCAACAAAAAAAATCTTGACCCAATCTTCTGATAAATTCCTGCTTGAATATTTGATCAGATATATGATAGCGCAGAGGCTTTGTTGATTGGTTTTTTTTATATGAAAGTTTCCAGCAAGCAACTGGATTTTTTCTATTTTTGTTGTGGGTTGAGCCTGGGTTTTGATAGGCCGGAACTGCCCATGGCTGTTATTTAAGGAGAATTTAAGATGATACGGGTCGGCATTATTGGTGGGTCAGGACTGGATGATCCTGATATTCTAGAAAATTGTGAAAAAATTGAGACGGACACTCCTTATGGACCGCCTTCATCAGATATTATGACCGGTCTGATCAACGATACCCAGGTATTGATTCTGGCAAGACACGGCCGCAAACATCAATACAGCCCCACCCAGGTGAACAACCGGGCAAATATAGATGCCCTGAAACAGTCCGGTGCCACGCACATCATTGCCACAACCGCCTGCGGCAGTTTGAGAGAAGAAATCGACCGCGGCCATTTCGTGATTTTGGATCAGTTTATTGATTTTACAAGGTTTCGTAAAAATACCTTTGCCGACTCTTTTGAACAGGGCGCGGTTCACACGGCCATGGCCCATCCATTTGATCCTTTCCTGCGCAATCTGCTCTACAAATCTGCAACGGATCTTGGATTGAACGCCCATGAGAAAGGGTGTGTTGTGACCATTGAAGGCCCTCGGTTTTCAACCGTGGCGGAGT
>Ga0193965_1000582_pt1 | contig 11227 bp, 6 predicted proteins | sample FB_8_MG_FD_140330 | JGI IMG/M metagenome (GOLD analysis project Ga0193965, IMG submission 140330) | Microbial mat bacterial communities from the Broadkill River, Lewes, Delaware, United States - FB_8_MG | ecosystem: Environmental > Aquatic > Freshwater > River > Microbial mats | place: USA... | reverse complement strand
TGTAGAGATTTTGTATAGAAGCTCTTTATAAGAGACTTCATTACTTTTAGCAGAAAATGATTTTCTAAGAAGTGACTTTATCCGAACTAACAACTCATCAAAATCAAAAGGTTTTTTGAGATAATCATCCGCCCCAACCTCAAAACCTTTAGATAAAGATGCAATATCACTAAGAGATGTTAAAAAAATACAGGGTGTAGAATCTCCGGCATCTCTGAGCATTGTTAAAAGTTCAAAGCCATTGATAGTGGGAACATTCACATCAAAAAGCATAATCTCAAACTCATTAGAGTAAGTAAACTCTAAAGCATCCTCACCAGTTGTGGCAATTGTAATAGTATAACCCTCAGATTCTAAGAGTTCTACAAGTGTTTCACAGAGAATCGAGTCATCTTCTAGCAATAATATTCTAGCCATTCTTTCATATCCTTTTAAAAAAATAGTATAACCAAATTTTTAATTTTCATAGTAGATTTACTTTACTCTTTACTATAGTTCATTTTTTTAAAAACTCATTTTCTCTCCATTCTTTATCGCTATGCTGTCGAGCTACATTTTAAACTACAGGGATTGATTCATGAAAAAAGCACCTTTAAAAATTTTTATTTTCCTCTTTTTTTCTATATTTTTATTTCAAAATCTATCCTTTGCAGATGATACGAAAAAAAGGGTGCTAGTACTACACTCTTATCATCAAGGGTATCACTGGAGTGATAGAATCATGGCTGGGATGCGCTCAGTCTTTGATAAAAGAGATGATATTGAACTCTTTATTAGTTATATGGATACTAAGCGTTGTTCAGATACAGATTATTTCAAAAAGCTTAGAGATCTTTATGCAAAAAAATATGGACGGGTTACATTTGATGCTATTGTCTCGTCTGATGATCACGCACTCAACTTTCTACTCCAATACCGTGATGAGCTTTTTCCTGATGTACCCGTTGTGTTCTCAGGAATCAACATATTTACCCCAGAGCGCTTAAAAGGAAAAAGTAAGTTCACCGGTATTTATGAATCTTATGATGTTTTGGGAACTATAAAGCTTATGCTCCATCTTCACCCAAAAACAACCAGCATCACTACAATATCGGATGATACACTCTCAGGTCATAATTTTAAACAGTTGGTTGTAGATGCACAATCAAGTATTAGTAAAAATGTAAATTTTAACTATTTAGATAACTTATCACCAAAAGATTTGAAACACTCACTCGCTAAACTACCTAAAAACTCACTTGTAATCTGGGGTATATATTTGAGAACTCCCGATGGTAAAACATTATCTAGCCAAGAGAGTGTTAAATTAGTCACCCAGAGTAGCCCTTATCCTACATATTGTGTGTGGGATGTTGTTGGGCAAGGTGTTCTTGGTGGTAAAATAACGAGTCCTAACTATCAAGGGGAGAGTGCAGCTAAAACTGCATTACGGATACTCAATGGTAAAAGAGTTGAAGATATACCAGTAATTGGCAGCCCTTTGGTGAATATTTTTGATTATAAGGTTATGAAAAAATTCAACATAACAGCCGATAAAATACCTGAACCTAAAGTTTTTCTCAATAAACCAAAAACATTTTATGAACTCTACAAACGCTCGATTTGGATAGCTTCGGCAATTATTATTTTAGTGATGATAAGCATAACATTTTTAGTCGCTACTATTTTACTCAAACGCCAGCGTGATAAATATGAACTCCTAGCTATGAGAGATCAGTTAACTGGTTTGTATAATCGACACTATTTACAAGAGATAGCAAATCAAAAATTATCTGAAGCTTTTAGGCATCAGCAACCCTTGTGTTTGCTTATATTAGACCTTGATCTATTTAAAAATATCAACGATACTTATGGACACCCTTTTGGTGATGAAGTTTTGCGAAGATTTGCTGCTTTGTTAAATGAACAAAGCCGATTAGAAGATATTGTGGCAAGAGTTGGTGGGGAAGAGTTTGTCATCATAATTGATCAGTGCAATGTCGAACAAGCAAAGAAAAAAGCTGAACTGATTAGAGTTGGTACTGCTGCACTTAAGCCTAATAATATACCTATTTCTGTGAGTATTGGAATCTCAGAATTAAACCTTAAGGGTGAGAGTTTTAGTGAACTGATGAAGCGTGCAGATATAGCAGTTTATGAAGCAAAAAATAATGGTAGAAACTGTGTGGAGTTTGTATAAAATCTAATTGATTACAAACTCCCCCAACAAAACTACTCCCAGTCATCAAACTGAGAGCTAGTATGTTTATCTTTTTTATATCTTTTGGCATTTTTACTTTTATCAAGTTGGTTTGAGGCGTAGATTATCTCATCTTTTATCTCACTTACCTCTTTTTCTGATTCTTTGTAAGTGATGATTTTTTTTACAAGTTTTTGTAGCTCTTGAAGTTCACCTTTATAGAGGGGAATCTCATCGATTCTGTTTAAAAGCTTGAGTGCATTGTCTAGTTTTTTGTTAAAACCTTTATGTGTTAACTCTGGTGTATTCATTAGATAAGAGATTATACTTTTATGAAATCTCTCTAGCGCTCTGATATAACGCAATCTTGTAGCGTTGTCTATAGCTTTTTGTGATGCTGCCATGTTTAGCCTATTTTTAATTTGGTATAATTATACAATTAAATCTTGGAGAAAAAATTGAAAAAAATTGTTTTTACACTACTACTTCTAATCTCATCACTTTATGCAGAACTAAAAAATGAGTATCTGTCTCAAAAAATCATAGATTCAAAGATTCCCATAGTTGATATTCGAACAACTGGAGAGTGGAGAGAGACTGGGATTATCAAAGATTCTATCCCAATTATGTTTTTTAATGAAAGAGGTGGCTATAACTTAAATAGTTTTTTAAAAGAGCTAAACAGCAAAGTAGATACAAAAAAACCTTTTGCACTTATCTGTAGAACAGGAAGTAGAACACAGATAGTTTCAACATATTTAGCAAATGAACTTCACTATAAAGTTACAAATATCTTAGGTGGCATCATGTACCCTCAAATGAAAAACCCACCCTTTGTACGGTATATGAAATAATGCCTACATGGATTAAATTTCTCTACTACCTAACACTAAGAATCGTCATAACTTTTAGTGTTTTAGGTTTTTTCATCTTTTTACTTTGGGGTGCTTTGTATCTTCTTTTTGTTGAGTAAGTCTTATGATTTTTCTACACTAAGTTTTTGAACTTAAGTAAACTATTTTATTATCTTCTAATCCTATTGAAAATAGCAGTCACCATACCAACTAAACAAAGCCAAAGAAATATACTTGCAGGAATAGAAACATTATATGAATCTTTACTCATATTTTGAAACCATTTTTTACTCTCTTGTGTAAATGGGTATGTAATATGGGAAGTAGCATAGTAGAATCTTACTAAATAACTATCAATAATATCGCCATCTTTCAATCTTGGTACACTTTGTGTATTGTATTTAAAATCAAATTTATTATCATAAGCTGGAAATTGTATACTAGAGTTATTTGTATCCTTATAATCAGTAGTACTAATTGTCAAAAAATTAGTAATATTATAATTAGTAATATTGTACTCTGTTCTATTTTTATTATCTAAATCTAGCAAAAATGGTGGTGTTGCCTGTGTCGATATATAATCCTCATTTGGTTCTTGAAAAGATATTAATAGAGTCAGTGTCGTTAGAATCAATAAAAAACTGCGTATATATCTTTCCCCAAACCCATTAATTACATAATTGAACATTAATGCAAAAGTATCAAAACCTCTTGGAGCAAGGATAATATCATTTAATTTTTGTGAATAATGGAAATCACCCGATATTTGCATATTAGATATATTTCTAAAATTTATTTTCAAATCATTGTACATTGCATTTATGTTTTTTAATGTATTTTTATATACTACTAAATGTTTATATCTAAATTGATAACTATTTTTAGTTTTTTCTTTTTCTATTTTTATTGTTTCCCTATATAGATTTTCATCTGCTAAACCTATATGATGAAATAACAAAGGTCTTTTTTTACCTTTTACCATAGGTATTCTATATAGTTTATAAAATCCTTGTTCAAAAATAATAAAAGTCAAATATATGAAACCTATAAAGAAAGGTAAATATAAAATTGAACTAAATAGTCCAAAATTTATCAATGATGTATGTGAAAAAAACAGTATTACAGAATAACTCAAAAAGAAAAAAGGATTACTGCTTATAGTATCCGATAAATAGATAATTTTATTGTCATTTTCAATAATCGGAAACTCACAATTCAAAAAAGTAGTTTTATCCAAAAAAGAGTTCAAAAAATAAGTATTTTCAAAATCACAATTTTGAAAAACTACATTGTCTAACAATCTATTCCTAAAGTCACCATTTTTAAACTTTGTTCCTATAAAAAATACTTTTGCATTACAAATATGTGGGTCTTCAAATTCTATATTATTTATATAATGTTCGTTTGGTTTAGGTTCAACAAGTGTTCCATCTTTTTTAGCATATCCATCTACATTTACTACAACATTAGCATTTATTTCATAAGGTCTTAAAATAAGAGTATTAATCCCCATATCTTTAATACCTACATTCTTTTTAAATATTACATCTTTTAATTCTAGTCTATCTAAAGTGAAATTTTTGAAGTGTACCTCTTCATTAAAAACTATATTATTTAATAATAGAGATATTTTTTTATTTGAAAATTTATCATTTGTGAATATCTCTTGCAAAAAATCTAATTTAAAATCAAAAATACATTTTTCACCTGATGGATTTATATTTATTCTAATACATTGATACTTATCTATTTCTTTTGATACTGTATATTCTATTTTTTTAATTAACTCTTCTTTTTTCACTTAATAACCTTATAATATTTAAACCCGAACAAACTCACAAACCTTATGGTCATAATCAAAAATCTTTACTCCAAGTTCTCTGATTTTTTCACTCCACTCTTTTATCTCTTCGAGATTATCACTATGATTCTTAAATGCTATTCGCTCTATTAACTCAAATTCATTTCTTAGAGTTGTTGGCATTATGGCTGGGTCGTCTGTGTTTACACATACTTTCATCCTTGATGTTCTGATTCCAAAACGGTTAAACTTTGCTTTGTTTTCATATATCCCAAACAAATCTTTATCATTTACAGGATTCCATCTAAAGATAGGATGATTATCATAAGAGTGGATATGAGCGATATATACATTTGATGATGGGTTTGTTTCTATGATAATTCCCTTATCACAGAACTTTTGAATCAATCTATCTTGAACTGCTTCTATAAGATCTAAATCTTCATCAGTTATCCTATATGGATACATATTATTATCAAGATTTGTATATTCTATTTTAATAACTTCATCACCTTTTTTTCTGACATCAGTACTAGTATGATACATTTTGTATATTTTTTCTGCTTCTTCATATCCACATTTTTTTTCAAAATCAAAAGTTATACTTTGTATATATTCATCTGCTTGTTTAAAGTCATCTTTGCTAAACATTTCAACAGGACAATATTCTCTCAACTTCCAAGCTTTATATAAATCATCCAAACCATAACTATCACTGTATATCTCTTCACACAACTCTTTTATCTGTTTTTCATACTGCTTCATCAATTTACTTGCATAATCACAATATGGTAAAACTTTTATTGATTGATGGTAAAGCCATACAAGATTATCTATATATTCTTGTTTTGTAACAAATATATCTCCATTTAGCTCACACCACTCTTTAGGGTTTATCCCAATAGCTAAAGCATGACCTAGTCTATCTCGCTCATCCATCTGGTAGAACTTCACACTCTCATGAACTTTTCTCATCCCTGTCACTATATGGTTAAAATCTTCCCCTGCGTGAACTGAGATTCTAAGTTTATGATGCTCCATAAAGTCGTGTCCATCTCTTTGGTACTTTATATAATCCGACATAAAATCATCTTGTTTTTTTATATCTCGTCTAAGGTATTTTAGAACTGGAGCAAAAACTTCGGGTGGAGTTCTATTTTCATCTCCTGCTACATCTATAGATGTTATAAGTTTACTTAGTTCTATATACTGATTCTTTAGATGGCTTTCATTTTGCAAAACTTTTATTTTATCATCATAAAACTCTCTATAAAAATCAAATTTATTGACTATATGAGATTCATTATAGAGATAAGAACTGAGTTTTTTTACCTCTACTTTTAGTTTATTTCTAAGAGAAAAGAATCGTGGTTGTTTATATCCAAAATCACTTTTTTTCTCTTTTTCATCTTGTCGCACAAAATGGATAGAAAAGTGATAGTTTCTTTTTGATTTTTTTGTATCTAAAAAATATTTTTGATGCACTTGTGTTATATCATTTGATTCTTTTTTGATTATCTCTTTATCAAACGCTAACTTGTACTTTATAAACTCTTTATCTTTACCTAAAACTGCACTAGGGGAGATTTTAGCTTCTACTTTTGTAGTGCCGTTTGCTATGATATTTGAGGCTATATTATTATGCTTTTTATCCTCTTGTTTTCTGAACTTAGAATCAAAATATTCTGAAAAATGAGATAATCCAAGATTCTGAGACATCACCATATATGAGCGAAGTATATTTGTAATATGTAAAAATATTTTGATGACTTTTTTTAAAGGTCTATCAGAAGAATTTTCGTGAAGAGAAAAAAGTAGTATATTATATACAAACCATTGTCTATTGGCATATCCATCTTTTTTATGTTGTATCGTCTCATTTAAAAGAGAGTCTTTTATTTGCATCCCCTGTTTATGAAATTTTTCAACCATCTCAAACGATGCAAAATCTAGTTCCACCATAGAGTTTTTGCCATAATCTAACAGTAATTTTATATCTTTAGAAATATCTCTATCTTTCATATCTTTCTTTAAAGCAGTACTATTTATGACACTTACACAGTATTTTGCAATATCGATGAGTTGACCAAAAGAGATGTTACCGTTGTTGATATAGGAAAATTCATTGATTCTAGGTAATGATAAAAACATCTTTTGTGTATAAAACTCTTTTAGTGTCGGCTGAGACAACAAAGCCAAAAAATTAAGAGCCGTATCGTTAGCACCACCAAGATGAATATGGTTATCTGCATACTCTTTATAGTCTCTGTTTGTACTAAGAGCTAAAGGTGTTATATACTTTGTAAACTCTCTAATATTTTTTATAGTGATTCTATTTTTGTTGTATTGTGTAGCTAATCTATAGCCTATAATATTAAAGGGGTGAATCTTACTTATAACAGAACTATACTTATCAAGAATCTCTTGTTTTGCATAGATATGAGTTCCATCTATTTTGATATACTCATCAAAAAGTTTATCTAAAAAATCAAAATTATACTCTAAAGTAAAACTATGATGGGAGTTATCCATAGTATGATTCATACTATTTTCAATAGTCCCTTTTCTAAAACTACTTGGATAAAAATCTTGCATACCGTAGTGGTAAGAATCACTTTTGTTGTTAATACTATATGAATTACTATTTAGTAATTCATATAAAATTTTATCGCTTCTTAGAAGGACTATATTTGATATATCTTTTAGGTTGTTTTTAAGCATTATTCAATTTATTTTCTATTGTAGTTTGTAGTTTTTTCACAAGTTCTTGATATTTGTCTTTATCAAAACCTTTTGCCGTACCATTAAAATTGACAAATTTATCTTTAAAAAATTTACTCTTACTAATAATATTAATTATTAAATTTGTATATTTATCTTCATTAATACCCTCTATTAACTTTTTCATAATAGATTCTCTAGTTGAAAAGTTTATACCTTTTTCAGGATACCCTAACAATTTAAACTCTTTTATTAGTAACTGTTCTTCTGATTTTGATAGAACAGGTATTGCAAATAAATCATTTTCATAATCTGATTTCTCAAGTATGTATTTAAATGCCTTATAAAGAGTATTTGTAAGAGTACCTTCTTTCAGCTCTTGAACATTCTTTTTAAATGTTCTAGATTTTTTTATATTATCTATTTTACTAGCTTGTGCAATATTTTCAGAAGACACTAAACTAGAGGATTCAAAAGATCCTATTGAATTTAATAAAATATAAATTACTCTTTTTACAGAATCAAAAAATGAGTTTTGACCATAAATTTCATTAACTTCATTTTTAAACTGTTCATCATAATTTTGATACTCTTTATGATTTCCTATCTTATAAATATTTAAATTATTTATATACTTATTCATCATTTCATTAATAAATACACTACTAATAAATGGGATACTATCATTATTTGATTGTAAATATTTAGCTACATCACTATCTTTATTAAACTTATCTTTATATACAACATTCTCTTCTTCATCATCTTCTTGAGTAATGTTTTTAATATATCTATTTGTATTTATTTCAGAAAAAATAGGTTCTGTAATTATAATTTCATCTGTAAAATTCTTATCTAAAATATAAAAAATATATTCAATAAATTTTCCAGTAGTAAAAAGGTTTTTTGTTTTAACATTTGCATAATAGTTACTGTGAAGCATTAATTTTATTAAAAAATATTCTAATGTAAAATCATTATTTATACTCTCTTCAAGTTCTTTAAGTGCTGAAGAAAATCTTTTTTTTGGAAGATATAAATTATCCCTAATTTTTTCTTTATCTATTTTATTAAATGGTTTTGTTTGATTCGTAAAAAAATCACCTTTTAATGCTTTATAAATAGAATAACCTTTATCTGTAAAAGAAGCCACATCATTATCAAGTAATAATGATAATCTCTTTTTATCTTCATCATTAGAATATCTATAAAAATTTGCTGTTAGCTGTAAGGATTCTTTATGTTTGTCTTGTTTTTCTAAAAACTGTTCTTTAATCAAATCATCAAATCTATTAGAAACTATAAAATGATCTTTTGTTTCATCTACTGCAAGATATTTATTATCTTCAAAAGCATGAACAAAAATTTCTTTTTTATTATAAAGATACTGGACAAAATCTCTAGTATTATTTGTAAAAACTTGATGTGTGAACTCTTTTTGATTAATTCCATAGTTTATCAGTCTAATTTCAAAATCTTTCAAATCAATATAAGAAATAGTTAATTTATCATTTAACTTAATTAATACATCATTTTCTTTTAATATTTTAAAAATATCTTTAAGTTGTATATGATATTCACTTGGAAATATTTTATGTAAATATTGTTCTACAAGGTTATCAAGTAACTGTTTTTTTGCTTTATATTCATCAGATTCTTTTATTTTATCTGCACCATATATAGCTTTTAAATGATTCATATCATCATTAAATCTAATTTTACTCATAAACTGAGTCTCTATAATCTCTTTATATAGGTTCATATCTCCAGCTACTATAGGGATAAGATAAGGGGAAGCTAAATATTTTCGTACCACTTCAAGTACATCGAATCCTTTGTCAAATGCCATATCTATATCATCTATAAGCATCACTAAACCCTTTACATTAAAAAGATTTGACACTTCTTTAAAAAAGTTATGAGCATTTTGTTCTAGTTTTAAACTTGATTTATTTGAAGCAATCTCTTCTATACCTATATCATCAGGTAAAGTTTTAACAGCACTCAAAGATTTAGATAATTGCTCAAGACTATCAAAATATGAATCGGAAGTTTGAATTTCATTTTTTTGTGCTTTATCATTAACTTTTTCTACTACCCTAGCAAGAACAACACTTAAAAACTTTTCAGTATGTTCTAAAAGTGTAGGGTCAACAGGGTCTAAAAATAGATATTTTTTCTCTGCTTTCTTATCTTCGTAATAATTTTTGATATTTAACATAAAAGCTGTTTTACCAACACCTCTATGACCATCTATAAAAATTGTATCGTGAAATCTACAATTGACTATTTCATCTACATTTTTATCATCATAGGAGTGTTGCTTTAATATCTTAGTTACTCTTTCAAAAGCATCTATTTGAAAAAGACCATCTTTATCATATTTTTTTGCTTTGTTTGCTTCATCTATATTTATTATTATCTCATTATTCATCTAGTATCCCCATAATTTATATTTCATTAAAATTACTAAAGCTTATCTTTAAAAATATTAATAAATGTTGAAATACTGTGTTTTTAAAATTTTAATAAAAAACAACTCTAAAAGTAAACTCTTATTGCTTAAGGTTTTTGATGTGAGGTAAGATATGGTTTTGAAGCTTATTAAGGGTAGTAAAAAATTCTTAGAAGATTAAGCTACTTTAGCTTAATCTTCTTTTCTAAAGGCTCTATCCCATTCACCAAAGCATACAATGTTGGTAAATATATTAGGTTTAGAGCTGTTCCCCATATAAGTCCAAAACCTATAGAGATAGCGATAGGTTGTAAAATCACAGCTTGTCCACTTGCATAAAAGATAAGTGTAAATAGCCCTAAGAATGTTGTCACTGAAGTGATAACAATTGGGCGAAGTCTTAGTTTTGCTCGGTTGAAAAACTGTTCTGATTTATGAGTTCCATGTAAAAAGTCCAGCATAATAATCCCATCATTTATAACAACCCCAGCAAGCCCTAAAATACCAATCATTGATGGCATAGTAAGATTGATTCCTAAGAGTTTATGCCCGAGTAATGCACCTAGTATTGAGAGAGGAATCACACTCATCACCATCAGTACATATTTTATTTTTGAGAAGATTAAGAGAAGTGTTAAAAATATTAAAAATATTGCAAGAACAACACTGTTTTTCATATCCCCTTTGAGCTGTTTGTTTTTCTCTTTTTCACCTAAAAGATTTACCTCAATACCAGAAGATGAAATCTCATCTAGCGTTGTCTCCAACTGCTCTAAAATCTCATCTGGTGTGATGTGTCTTTTATCTACCTTGGCATAAAGTGTTTTTACAATACTTCCGTTGAGTTTGTTGATTTTCTCATAATCTCTTATCTCTATTATCTCTGCTACATCACTAAGCTTTACATAGTTACCACTCCCTAGAGGAAGATTAAAATCTCTTAGGGTTTGTGTCTCATCTTTGAGTAGCGCTTGTGTTTTTATCTCCATTACACCTTTGTCACTCAGTGTAGTAGTTTGTCTTTTTTCTAAAAAATAGTTACTTAAAGTTCTAGCGATAGATGCTTCACTCAGACCTAAACTCTCACCATAAGCATTTATTTTTATCTTGTACTCCATCTTTCCATAACGGATATTATCGCTATAGTTTACAACACCCTCAAGTGTTGCTATCTCTTTTGATAATCTTTTTACAGCTGATTCTAAACTAGCGTCATT
>Ga0193965_1000579_pt1 | contig 11258 bp, 9 predicted proteins | sample FB_8_MG_FD_140330 | JGI IMG/M metagenome (GOLD analysis project Ga0193965, IMG submission 140330) | Microbial mat bacterial communities from the Broadkill River, Lewes, Delaware, United States - FB_8_MG | ecosystem: Environmental > Aquatic > Freshwater > River > Microbial mats | place: USA... | reverse complement strand
ACAGATAAGTTTGAAGATTTAAGAGATGCATTAGAAAGACTTCAATTAAATGACAGCTCTATTAGTTTTGAACCTGAAAGTTCAGCTGCACTTGGAAGTGGATTTAGAACAGGTTTTCTTGGTATGCTTCATATGGAGGTTATTAAAGAGAGACTTGAGAGGGAGTTTAATCTTGATTTAATAGCAACAGCTCCAACTGTTGTATATAAAGTTATAACTACAGATGGAACTGAATTAATGATACAAAATCCTTATGAATTACCACCTGTGAATCATATAGAAACTATTTCAGAGCCTTATGTAAAAGCTACTGTTTTAGTACCAGATGAATTTTTAGGAAATGTTATAACACTTTTAAATAACAAGCGTGGTATTCAAAAAAAGATGGATTATATTAATAAAAGAGTTTTATTAGAATATGATATCCCTATGAATGAGATAGTTATGGATTTTTATGATAAATTAAAATCAACTACAAAAGGGTATGCTAGTTTTGATTATGAGGTTATTGGGTTTAGACCAGGAAATCTTAAAAAACTTGATGTTTTAGTTGCTGGTGAAGCAGTTGATGCACTAAGTATCATCGTACCTGAAGAGAAAGCACAAGCAAGAGGTAGAGTATTTGTAAAGCAGCTCAAAGAGTTAATACCAAGACAACTTTTTGAAGTAGCTATTCAAGCAAGTATTGGAAAAGATATTATTGCACGTGAGACTGTAAAATCTACAGGAAAAAATGTAACAGCTAAATGTTATGGTGGAGATATCACAAGAAAAAGAAAGCTTTTAGAGAAACAAAAAGCTGGTAAAAAAAGGATGAAGTCTATAGGAAAAGTAAATGTACCACAAGAAGCATTTATGGCTGTTTTAAAACTTGACTAAAGGATAAAATTATGACAATTGATAACAACAACTATACTCAGAATATACAGAATTTTAGAAAAGAAGATATTGATACTGATAATAATAAAGAAGTATCTAAAACTGAAAATGAAACTAATAATAGAAATGATAAAAAAGAGTTAAGTGTAGAGGAACAAATTCAAAAATCTGCAGTTGAAGTTTCATTGTCTATGAATGCTCAAGTTATACTTTTTACAATGGATACTCAAGATTTAACTATGCATAATAGTGAAGCTCAAAAATCAATTTTAGATTTTTTAGCTGGTAAAAATGTTGAAAATCAATTAAGTTTATCTGATATTGGATACGAAGGAAAACCGATAACGGAATTAACAAAAGATGAAGCAAAAGAATTAATCTCTCCTAAAGGTTTTTTTGGAATAAGTGAAACATCTCAAAGAGTTGCTGATTTTGTATTTGCTTTTAGTGATAATGACTTAAATATTCTTGAAAAAAGTAGAGCAGGTATTGTAGAAGGCTTCAAAGAAACTGAAAAGCTTTGGGGGGAAGAACTACCAAAAATTTCTTATCAAACACAAGCACAAACACTTAAAATAATAGATGCAAAAATAGAAGAGATAAAAAAACAAAAAGAACTTGAAATAGAAAAGTTTGAAGATAAACAAGAGGAACAAAAAGAAAAAATCAAAGAGTTTGAAAAAGAGCAAGAGGAAAGAAAAGAAGAATCTAAAGAAATTAATGATAAAATAAAATAGTATAAAAAGGATTTTAGATGAAAAAAATTATTGGTGGATTAATATTAAGTGGTTCTATATTTACTTCACTTCATGCATTTTCGACAGGTGTTTATAGTTGTTATAGTGGAGGTCATAAATCTATATTTACTTTATTACCTGGATATGAAGCTATTTTACAAGAGTATGGTAGAAAAGAGTATGACGGATTGTGGACTAATTACTATACAAAAGCAAAAGTAGTTATTGAGCAAAGAAAAGCTACAGAATATATAATAGAACCAAATAAAGAAATGAATTCTAATAGATTTCTTATTTATAAACTTCGAAACAATTCAAAATATTATTTTTGTAAAGCAAAATATAAACCATTAGATTAGGAGTTTTAAATGTTCAAAAAAATATTATTCAGTATATTTTTAATTACATCTTTATGTGCTTCAGATGAAGAAGCTTTGTTTTGGGCAGAAGTAAAAGATAGTAACAACATAGAGCTACTAGAAGCTTATAATCAAAGATATCCAAATGGTGTATTTAAAATATTTGCAGATATGAAAATAAATAAACTTCAAGCATCTCAAGATAATACTATAATGGGAAGTCGTAATTTTTTAACAACAGGTACTTATAGATGTAGTAATTTAATTTTAACTTTAAAAGATAAACATATTGCAACTTATACAACAGATGGTCAAACATATAGTGGTATTTGGAGTTCTTCTGGTACAACTGCTATTGCAAAGTTTAAAGTTGATTATGAATATATAAAATTTAAAATTAAATCAGATTATAAAAGATATAATATTTATAAAATTCCAAACACAAATTTTGCATATTGTAGTGCTACAAAAGATTAGATAATACTTTTTGTTTGATATGATAAAGTATAAAAGAAAATCTAGAATAAATTATAGGAAAATTATGTCAGATAAATATAAATATACAGGAAGCTTTGAAGACAAAGATTATTTAGAATTTAAAGCGATGTTTGATAGAATAATAAAAGATCATAAAAGAAAAAATCAAAGACTTGATAAAATTATCAAACAAAGTGATAAACAACAATTAAAACTTATTGAATTAACAGAAGAGTTAAATGAGTATAAAACAAAACTAGAAGAGAAAGTAAAAGAGGAAGTTGAAAAAAATAAAGAACAACAACTTCTAATGTTAAATCAAAGTCGTTTAGCACAAATGGGTGAAATTATATCTATGATAGCTCATCAATGGAAACAACCTCTTAATGTATTATCTATATTAAATCAATCAATGATACTAAAACACTCTAGTGGTGAGTTAGATGATAAGTATATTAATTATCTTTATGAGAATACAAATCAACAGATATCTCAAATGTCAACTACTATTGATGATTTTAGAAACTTTTTTAAACCAATGAAAGAAAAAACAAACTTTAGTGTAAATAAAATGATTTTAAATACTATAAATATTGTAAATCCAGCATTTAAAAAAAATAATATAACTATTGATTTTAAAAATGGTGAAGAGATGTTTTTTGAGGGGTATTCAAATGAGCTATCTCAAGCTATTATAAATATAATTAATAATGCAAAAGATGCTCTTATTGAAAAAGAGATAGAGAAAAAAATAATAAATATCACTTTAACAAAAGATAATGAAAATTTAATTATTAATATTATAGATAATGCAAAAGGTATTGATAAAGAGGTTATTGATAATATTTTTAAGCCTTATGTTTCAACAAAAGATGAAAATACAGGTACTGGATTGGGACTTTATATAAGTAAAATAATAATAGAGGAGCATATGCATGGCTCTATATTTGTAAGTAATGTAGATGATGGTGCAAAGTTTAGTATAATTTTAAAGATATAAATTATGTTAAAAATAGTAATATCTATTTTTTTATTTGTATCTTTAGCACTATCTTATGATAGTTATACAGATGATAAAAATATATACTATACATCAAAAAATTTTCAAGTTATAGTTGGTAAAAATAGCTCTTCAAAAGAAGAAATGGCTATTAAACTTTTAGATAGTGCCCAGTTTGTTTGGGAAAAAGAGATAAATCAATTAGGTTTTAAACATCCAATTAATAGTGAAAATAGATTAATAGATATATATATAGGAAATACTAAAGCTTATAATTATGAAACAAAAAGTTATGAAACAATAAGTTCTTATTATGCTGGTTGGGCCACTTCATATAATGACAATACCCCATATTTTCTTATTAATTCTATTTTAGATGATGATCTTATAAAAGTAACAATATCTCACGAATTTTTTCATACTATTCAATATAGTTATTTTAATCCTAACAATATAGATGATAATAAATGGTTTAAAAATATATGGTGGCTAGAAGCTACTGCTGTTCTTATGGAAGATGAAGTTTATGATGATATTAATGATTATATTAATTTTATTGAACCTTTTTTTAATGCTAGTTATAAAGATATAGAGTTATACAATGGAAGTGACGAATATTCAAAAGTAATTTTTGCAAAATATATTAAGAAAAAATATGGACTTGAGATAATAAAAAACTCTTTAGCTAGTTTTGAAGATTCTGGAGACGATGGTTTTTTTGAGATATTAGACAATCTTCTTAAAAAAGATTATAACTCATCTATGCAAATATCATTAAATGAGTTTGCAAAATGGGTATCTAATAGCTCTTTATATTTTGAAGATGGTGCATATTATCCACCTTTGAAAAAAGTAGATATATCTAATAATATCACTATAGAAAAAGGTGGTATTATAAATATAAACAATCTTAAAATAGGTTGGAATATGACATCTTTACCAACTGGAAAATTAAAAAATATAGATGAATTAAATAGTAGTATTGTGTGGAGTTATAAAAATAATTTATGGAGTAATAATATTACAACAAATTTAAATGATATAAATAGTTCAAATGGTTACTGGGTAAAAACAGACAAAGAGTTATCTACTTATTTTACATATTTTGATAAAACAAAAACTTTAGATATATCTACTCTAGAAAAAGGATGGCATCTAAAAGGTACTACAAATAATATATCTATAAATGATTTAGATATAAATCAAGATATTTTAATATGGCAATATAAAAATAATCAATGGTATTTATTTACAAATATATATTATAATGTTGATGATTATAAAAAATTAGATAAAATAGAGCAGTATAGCTCTTATTGGATATATATAAAATAAAAAAGGATAAAATAAGGATGAAAATAGTAATATTTAGTGTAATTTTTTTAACAGTATTTACACTTTTAAAATTATATATAATAAAAAGATTTATAAATAAATTAGATATAAAAAATAGCTATAAAAAATATATAAAGTATTTTTTATATTTTAATTATATAGGTGTAATTGGTTATATATATACAAGATATAATCCAGATGTTCCAAATACACTATTTTTTCTTTTATCTTTACCTATTGGTATTTTATTTCTTACTTTTTGTGTAGCTATACTTTACGATATAAAACATACTCTTTTAAAAAAAGCACCTATTTCACAAAATAGAAGAGAGGTATTAAAAAAGAGTTTAGATTATATTGCTTTAGCAGGTGCTATAGGTATTACAGGAAGAGCTATATATGAAGCTAAAACAATAGAGCTTGAAAAAGTAGATATAAAATTAAAAAATTTAAAAAAAAGCTACTCAATAGTACAATTAAGTGATGTTCATATAGGTGGGATAATAGATAAAGAGTTTATAAAAAAAATGGTAGAAAGAGTTAATAATTTAAATCCTGATATAGTTGTTATTACAGGTGACTTAGTTGATATTAGTTTAAAATATGCAATGCCCGCATTAAATGAATTAAAAAATTTAAATACACAATATGGAACATATTTTATAATTGGAAACCACGAATATCATCACGGACTAGAAGATATTATAAAAACTATAAATAGTTTAGGTATTAAAACACTTGAAAATGAAAACCTATATATAGGTGAAAAAAATAATGGTTTTAATTTATTAGGTGTATATGATTATTTTGGATATAGATTAAATCATTATAAACCTGATTTAAATAAAGCATTAGATGGTATAGATAAAAACTCACCATCTATACTTTTAGCACATCAACCTATTTTTATAAAAGAGGTTAAAAGTGATATTGATTTAGTTTTAAGTGGCCATACTCATGGTGGACAACTATACCCATTTAGAGCATTAGTTAAAATAGTTCAACCCTATATAGCAGGACTTTATCAACATAATAAAAATACACAAATATATGTAAATAAAGGTACTGGATTTTGGGGTCCACCTATGCGACTTGGGGCTAGTAGTGAGATAACTTATATAACAATAAGTTGACCCTGCTTCTTACCCCATAATCAAATTTTTAAACTACACCTTTTTCATAAAACTTTCTAAGCCATCTATCAAGAGGATAAATAAATTTATAAATAGCAGGTACAACTAAAAGTGTAAGGATAGTTGAACTTACAAGTCCTCCAACAATTGCAAGTGCCATTGGTGCATTTGATTCTGCTCCTGCTCCTGTACCAAATGCAAGTGGTAACATAGCTCCAATCATAGCAAATGTGGTCATCAAAATTGGTCTTAATCTTTTTTCTCCAGCTTCTAAAAGTGCATCATCTACACTCTTACCATCTTTTACAGCTTGATTTGCAAAATCTACAACTAAGATAGCATTTTTACCAACCATACCAAGTAGTAAAATAATACCAATCATTACAAATAAACTAAAGTTATTTCCTGTTAAATACAGTGCAACCATAACACCTGTAAACGATAAAGGCATAGATACCATGATAATAATTGGCTGTAAAACAGACTCATAAAGAGCTGCCAAAATAAGATAAATAAGAATCACAGCCAATAATATAGCTCCACCAAATGCAGCTCCTGTATCTTTCATATTTTCTATATCACCTGTATATCTATAGCTATATCCAGTTGGTAATAAATTTTCTAAGATATTATCCATTTTAACAACTACACTATCTAAACTTTCCCCATAAACTCCAGCTGTTACTAAAACTTTTCTTTCTCTATCAAATCTATTTATAGATGCATTTCCAACACTTTTTTTAATAGTTATAAGTCCATCTAAGCTTATAAGTTTTCCATCTATATTTCTTACTTGAAGTTTTTTAATATCTTTAATATTTTTTCTAAATTTATCATCAAATCTAAGAGTTATATCAAACTCTCTACCATTTTCTTCATAATATGAAATAGCTCTATCACTATTATATGCAGTTGCCAAAATATTTGCAATATCATTCACATTTACACCCTCTCTTGAGGCATTCTCTCTTAAAATATCTATTTTATATTCAGGCTTTCCTGTTTCAAAATCTCTATCAATATTTGTTAAAGATGTGATACTTTTTAATTTTTCCATAAATTCTAAAGAGAGTTCATCTAGTTTATTTAATTCATCTCCAGTTATCACTATTTGAATAGGAGCATTAGAACTCCCAGTATCAAATGGTGGCAAATCTTCTACAGTAATAGTCATACCTTTTATATTTTTTAATTCATTTGTATATTTTTGAATAACTTCTTCTTGAGATAACTCTCTAAAAGTTTTACTTTTTAGTTTTGAGTATATTTTTGCTTTATGTAATTCTTTTGCTGAATTATACCCTATAGATAATACACTATATTCTATATTCTTATCTTTATTTAGTTTATCCATAATAGATTTCATTTTTTGTTTCATAGTTGATAAGCTATCCCCAACAGGAGCTTTTATAAATATTTGCATCTCACTATTATCCTCCATTGGTAAAAAACTCATACCAACAGATAGTTTTGTAGAAGCTATAAGAAGAGCAATAGTAGCTATAATTGTAACTGTTTTAAATCTAAGTAAAAACCTTAATATTTTTACATAAGTTTTATCTAAAGCTACAAAATACGGTTCTGTTATATGCCATAATTTACTCTTTTTAGAGTTAAGTACTCTTGCCCCAACTGTAGGTATAAACATAACAGCAACTAAATAAGATATAAAAATACCAGCAGCAACAGTCATAGCAAAAGAGTTAAAAAACATTCCAACTATCCCATCCATAAAAGCAACTGGTATAAATACAGCTAAAAGTACAGATGATATAGCTAAAATAGAAAATGCAACCTCTTTTATCCCTTCAAAAGATGCTTTAAATGGTTCTATTCCACTTTCAAGTTTTTTAGTTATATTTTCAATAACAACAATAGCATCATCTATAAATATACCAATAGCAAGTGTAAGACCAATAAGTGTAAGTTTATTTAAATCATACCCCATAGCATCAATAATAGCAAATGTTCCTATAATAGAAGTTGGTATCGCTAAAGCTGATACAATAGTAGCAGTTGCATTTCTTAAAAATGCAAATACTATTATAATAGCTAATATAGCTCCATAAATAAGGTCAAATTTTACATTATTTATATTTACATTTATTTTATTAGATTGGTCTTGTAATAATTGTAACTCATAATTATCACCAGCTATTGCTTCTAAAGTTGGCATAATATCTTTTACATTTTGAATAATATCCAAAACATTTTCACCAGAGATTTTTTTAACCTCTAACATAACACCTTGATTTCCATCAAAAGATGAAAAACTATTTGTATCACTTAAACTATCTTCTATATTTGCAATATCTTTTAATTTTATACCAGACTTGATAGTTATATCTCTTAATTGCTCTACACTTAATGCATCTGCTTTCACTTTTACAACAATCTCTTGTTTTTCATTTTTTATTTTTCCAGCTCCAATAGATATATTGTTTAATGCTATTTTTGCTTGAAGCTCTGTAATTGTAAGGTTATACTTATTTAACTTTTTAGGGTCTATAAATACTTTTATCTCTCTATTTTGAAAACCTATTATATTAACCTCCCCAACACCTTTTATTCTTTGAAGTTTTGGTTTTAGTTTTTCATCTGCCATTCTCATAAGATTAATTTTATTATCATCTTTAGAAGCTACAAAAAGATTTATTACTACTCCACTAGCTCCAAGTTTTTTAACAGTTGATTTCTCAACTCCATCAGGTAATATTAAAGTTCCTATCTTATCTCTTACATCATTTGTAGCAACATCAAGGTTTTTAAATAGTTCAAACTGAATAGTAACAACACTAAATCCATCATAAGAAGTTGAAAATAATTTATCTATCCCATCAATTCCACTAACTACTTCTTCTATTTTATCAGTTACTTTTGTTTCAACAGTTGAAGCATCAGCTCCATTATAAACTGTTTGTATAGTAACAACTGGAAAATCAACATTTGGAAAAAGGTTTACAGGCATAGTTTTATAAGACATTAGTCCAAAAACTATAAAAGTAAGAACCCCCATAAGTGTAGTAATAGGTCTATTTATTGCAAATTTATACATCTTAAAACCTATTTACTAGTTGATGTGATATATCCATCACCAAAAAGCCCTATCAATAAGTTTTCTACTTCTATTTCTGCTTTTATTTTTCTAGTATCTTTACTTGAGTAAGGATATATTTTAGATATAACTCCTAAATACTCTTTTTTATCACCATCTACTTTATATTCAAAATTATCTCCAACTTTTACTATTTTATTATATTTTTGGTCAAATTCTAAAACTAGTTTTCTTTTTATTTGATTTTGTAACTTTAAAATAGTTCGTATCATAGCTCCACTTACAACATCACCACTTTCTACTAATTTATCATAAACTACACTATCAAATGGAGCTTTTAAAATAGTTTTATCAAATAAAGATTGTTGTAACTCTAATTGATTTTTTGCATTTTCATAATTAAATTTATATTTATCATATTTTGCTTTATCTATTATATTTTTTATTTTCTCTTGCCTATCTAACTCTTTTTTTGTATATTCAAAAGATGTTTTTGCTATATTTAATTTTGCTTTATAATCATCATTTTTTAATACTACAAGAGTATCACCTTTTTTTACAACTGAACCAATATCTACAAAAACTTTTTCAACTATACCACTTGTATCAAAGGCTAAGTTTGCTTTTTTATATGCTTCTACATTAAATGTAGCATATATTTTATCTGCATATAAACTAACAGATACTAAAAATAAACCTAAAAATATTTTTCTCATTTTATAAACTCCCATAAGTCTTTACCACTATGGTAAATAATATTCGCTTTTTTTATCTCTAAATCATATTGTGCTTTTTTTAGTGAACTAATAGCACTATATTTTTCACTTAATGCTTCAAGATAAGCTACATTTTCAACTAATCCATTTTGATATTTATTTTCTATTGTATCATATGTACTATTTGCTGCTTTTAAAGCTAGGTTTGCTGAATTGATTTTTAGTTTTGCTATATCATAAGCTTTTATTGATAGTTTCAAATCTACAGAAGCTTTATTTTTTTCATAATCATATTTTGATTTTAAAGATTTATATTTTAAATAAGCACTCTTATAAGAGTTTTTAGTCGTTTCAAAATCAAATATTTTCCAAGATAGGTTTAGTTTAAAGATATTTTGAGAGTCTATATTATTTTCATAAGATTTATTATCATAACTCATATTATAGTTATAAAAAGTATTATCTAAACTAACTATAGGATAATTTGAGCTTTTTTCTATTTTTGCCTCTTCTAAAAGCTTATTTATTTCAAACTCAATAGCTTTTATATCTGCTCTTAATCTATTTGATTTTAAATTAAACTCCTTTATAATTGAACCTTTTGTTATTGTTACAGTTTTTGCTGTAATATATTCTAAGTTATGAAGTATTGTTTGTATATTTAACTCTATCTCATTTAAAATAACTTTTGCATTTTGAACTCTTGAAGTTATTTTATCAACTTCATCATTTGTAGTAGTACCAGCTTCTAAAAATTTGTTTAGTCTTATTTGTTGAGCTTCTAAGGTATTTATCTCTTGTTTTTTAGCCTCTTTTGAAGATATCAAAGATTGATATAAAAAATAATAGTTTATTATCTCTAAAGATATTTTATTTTTTAACGAATTTAGGTTTTCTTTTGAGCTTTTTATATCTTCTTGAAATGATTTATACCTATTATATTTAGCCCCACCATCATATAAAGTATAATTTATATTTGCATAAGATACCAAAGAGTTTGTAGGTGTTGTCATTGTTTCTTGATTTGTATTACTAAAACTAGTACCAATAGTTATTTTTGGCTTATAACTATTTTGAACACTTTTATATTTAGTTTCCAAAGATTTAACACTATAGTTAGTTGACTCTATAAGTTGATTTTTTAAAGATAACTCTATTAGTTGAGATAAATCCTCAGCTAATATTGTACAAGGCATTAAAAATACAGTTTGTAATATTCTTTTTTTTAACAAGTTTTACCCCTTTTAATTATAAATGACCAATAGTCATTATTATTTTAATAATAACAGTTTATTTCTTAATTTATTATTAAGTTTTAAAATTGTATATTTCTTATACAATTATTTTCCCTTATTTTCTTGAATTTATGTAATAATTCAAATAAAAAAAAGGAAATAATAAAAATGGGAAAATTTGTAAAAAATACAGAAGCATTTTTTGAGTTTTGTAAAGAGAATGAGGTTGAGTTTGTTGATTTTAGATTTACTGATATAAAAGGTGCATGGCATCATATTAGTTATAGAATGTCAGCAGTTACTAACAATCAACTTGATTTTGGTATGCCTTT
>Ga0193965_1000578_pt1 | contig 11266 bp, 11 predicted proteins | sample FB_8_MG_FD_140330 | JGI IMG/M metagenome (GOLD analysis project Ga0193965, IMG submission 140330) | Microbial mat bacterial communities from the Broadkill River, Lewes, Delaware, United States - FB_8_MG | ecosystem: Environmental > Aquatic > Freshwater > River > Microbial mats | place: USA... | reverse complement strand
TTAAAACTTACAAAATTTGTAAAATAAATTATAATTCTTTAAATCTGTAGCCAACTTGCTCTAGTTTTTCTCTTATTTCTTGTTGATGCTCTTCGCCTTTTGTTTCAAGTCCAATAGTCACATTAGCATCTCCAAAGTCAAGGTCAATAGAATTTCTATCGTAATCTATTTGAACAATATTTGCATTTAGGTTTTCAAAAATAGATGTAAGACCTTTTAGACTACCAGGTTTATCAATTAAAGTAACTAATAGGTTCATTTTTCTTGATGACTTAACCAACCCTTTTTCTATAATTTGAGCTAACATAGTCACATCTATATTTCCACCACTTAAAGGTAAAGCAACTCTTTTACCTTTTATATCTATTTTTTTATGTATAACAGCAGCAACTCCTGTTGCACCTGCTCCTTCAACTATTAGTTTATGTTGTTCTAATAAAAATAATATAGCTGAAGCTATCTCTTTATCTTCAACCTCTATAATATCATCAACAAGCTCTATTATATAATCAACCATTTTAGGTGTTGTATTTTTTACAGCTATCCCATCTGCTATAGTTTTAACAGAAGTAGAGTTTATATATTTTTTTTGCTCAAATGATTTTTTCATAGCATTAGCACCGGCTGAAACAACACCAACTATTTTAATATCTTTATTTATAGCTTTTGCTGCTGTTGCAATACCTGTAATAAGTCCACCACCACCAATTGGTACTATAATTATATCGATATCTTTTATTTGATTTAATATCTCTAATGCAATAGTTCCTTGTCCTGATATAACTTTATCATCAGAAAAAGGGTGGACAAAAAATTTGTTATTTTTTTTTGCAAACTCTATTGCAAACTTATAAGATTCATCATAATTTGTACCTTTTAAAACAACATTAGCACCATGTGATTTTACTCCAGCTACTTTGGTAAGTGGTGTAGCATCTGGCATAAATATAGTCGCTTCACAATTAAAATATTTACTACTATATGCTACCCCTTGAGCATGATTTCCTGCACTTGCAGCTACTACACCATTTTTCCTTTGCTCTTTTGTTAAAGTTGCTATTTTATTAAAAGCACCTCTTAATTTAAAGCTTCCTGTAAGTTGCAAGTTCTCTTTTTTAAAAAAAATCTCTGCTCCACTATTTTTACTTAAAATAGGTGCAAGAGCAATAGGAGTTGGTTTTACAATCCCTTTTAATCTTTTTTTTGCTTTTTTTATATCTTTGAGTGTTACCATAATTAATTTAAAAGCTATTAGCTAGCTTCTAATATCTCCTTTGCTTTTTTTGTATATATGATCTTATTATCTATATCAACTTTTTCTATAAAATCATCAATATAAGGTAATAAGAAATTATTACTATATTTTTTTTCTTGAAGCTCTTTTGTTGTTTTTATCTCTAAATAATCACTTAAAGGCATTCTTTGTATATCTACTACTAATCCTAAAACTTCACCATGTTCAATAATTTTACAATTCTCTATATCAAACCAAAAATATTGTTTATTTTCTAATTTACATTGCTCTTTTGTATTCTCTTTTGATGTGAAAAGTTCTCTATTTGTAATTTTTTTTGCATCTTCAATAGTATCGATACCTACAAATTTAATAGTATTATTTTTTGAATTGAAAGTTTCTACTGTAAGTTCTTGATTTTTATCTGTGATAAATTTATTATTTTTTTTAAATTGCTCTGGAAAGTCTGAATCTATAATTATTTTTTGTTGACCTTTAAGTCCTACTGTACGACCTAGTTTTGCGACATATACTTTATCCATAAATATCCTTTTATATAAAAAAAGAGCCTATAAAAATTATAGACTCTATTTTAGATTTATTATGAAGATTTTATTTTTTTAATTAGCAACAACTTGTATTTTATAAGAGATATTATCTTTTGCTTTACAACCATTTGTAATAGTTTTTAAAGAGTTAATCATATTTCCATTTTTACCTATTAATTTACCTATATCATTTTCATTTGCATTAATTGTAATTTCTATAAAGTTATCATCAATTTGTTTACTAGAAACTTTTATATCTTGAGGTTCTCTAGCAATCATTTTTGCATATGTTAAAATAAAATCTACCATAATAATAATTATTTTTTAGCAGTTAATTTAGCTACTCTTTCACTTGGTTTAGCACCAACACTTAACCAATAATCAAGTCTTTCTTGATCTATTTTTAACTCTTTTGGCTCTGATACTGGATTGTAGTAACCAATTGATTCAATCCAACCTGAATCTCTTCTTTTTCTACTATCTGTTACAACGATTCTATAAAATGGTTTTTTGTTTCTACCCATTCTTGTAAGTCTAATTACTGTCATTTTCTATCCTTTTGTTTTTTGATTTTTACTAACTGTTATGTTAAGCTCTAAATATTTTAAAAATAAATACTTAGAGCTTAACATATAATTTTATTATATTATCTAGGTATTTGTCCTGGTTGATTTCCCATTTGTTGCATCATTTTTTGCATATCTTGCATACCTTTTTTACCACTCATTTTTTTTGCCATCTTTGAAGCATTTTTAAATTGTTTTAAAATTTTATTAACTTGAACTTCTGATAATCCAGAACCTTTTGCTAATCTTCTTTTTCTTGAAAGATTTAAAATAGATGGTGTTTCTCTCTCTTTTTTTGTCATAGAGCCAATTAAAGCTTTAATTCTAATAATCTCTCCAGAGTTTTCAAGGTCCATATCTTTTAATTGATTTGCCATATTTCCCATACCAGGAATCATACCTAAAATAGATTTCATACTACCTAGTTTTTTCATCATCTCAAGTTGTTCTAAAAAGTCATTAAAATTAAACTCACCCTTTTTAATCTTTTTTGTTACTTCTCTTGCTTGTTTCTCATCTATTACAGCTGAAGCTTTTTCAGCAAGCCCTTCAACATCACCAGCACCCATAAGTCTAGATACAATTCTATCTGGAATAAACGGTTCAATATCTGGCATTTTTTCACCAGTACCTATAAATCTAAGTGGTGTCCCAACTTGATGAGCTAAAGATATAGCAACTCCACCTTTTGTGTCACCATCAAATTTAGATAAAATCACACCATCAATACCAATTTGCTCTTTAAATGATATTGCAGTTTTTGTAGCATCGTGACCTGTTAATGTATCTGCAACATAAAAAATTTCATTAGGAGATAACTCATCTTTTACATTTTTTAACTCATCCATAAGTTCATTATCAATAGCTAAACGACCTGCTGTATCTACAAGAAGAACATCATATAACTCATCTTGAGCTTTTTTCTTTGCATTTTTAGCTATTTTGATAGGGTCTTTTTCATTATCATCAAAGTATATATCTACTTCAATTTGAGCCCCAATTTGTTTTAATTGTTCTACAGCTGCTAATCTTTGTAAATCCGCAGCAGCTATTAGTACTTTCTTTTTTCTTTGTTTTAAATAAGTTGCTAATTTACCTGTTGTAGTAGTTTTACCACTACCTTGAAGACCTGTCATAAGTATAGTAGTTAGAGGTGAATTTGCATTATAAACAAACCCTTGGTTTCCTGTTGTTGTAAGAACATCTGTAAAAGATTTTCTTAATGCCTTTAAAAAAGCATCTTGTCCAATACCATTTGCTTTTGTTTCTAATTCAACTGATTTTATTAATTCTTTTGTTGTTTTATGGTGTACATCTGCTTTTAATAAAGATTTTTTAAGCTCTGTAAGTGCTTTTTTTAAAGCATTGATATCATCTTTATGACGAATTTTTCCTACAACACTTTTAAATGAATTAGTTAAATTATTAAACACTATAAGTCTCCTACTATTTTAATATTTGGAATTATAATCTTTAATATATTAATTATAGCTTAATTATAAAAAAATATTTTATATAAAAATACTTTATTTAAAGTGATTTCTAAAAAATATTTATTTATAAATTAAGTTATTTTTAAGAGTAAAATTTAATAATTTATTAAATTTTTTTAAGTATAATACAAAACAATATAGAATATAAGGATATAAAATGAGAAGTGATGAAGTAAAAAAAGGTCATGATAGAGCACCACATAGGTCACTATTTAGAGCCACTGGATTACAAGATGAAGATTTTAATAAACCATTTATAGGGGTTGCTAACTCTTTTATAGAGGTGATACCAGGACATTTCTTTTTAGATAAAGTAAGTGCTATTATTAAAGATGAGATTAAAAAAGCTGGTTGTGTACCTTTTGAGTTTAATACTATTGGAGTTGATGATGGTATAGCAATGGGTCATGATGGTATGCTTTTTTCACTTCCTAGTCGAGAACTTATAGCAAATAGTATAGAAACAGTTATGAATGCACATAAATTAGATGCTATGATTGCTATCCCAAATTGTGATAAAATTGTTCCAGGTATGATAATGGGAGCTTTAAGAGTTGATGTTCCAACTGTATTTGTATCAGGTGGTCCTATGGCAAAAGGTTATACTAAAGATGGTACACCTATTGATTTAGCAACTGCATTTGAAGCCGTTGGTAAATTTGAAGCTGGTGAGATAACAGAAGCTGAACTTACAGATATAGAGTGTAATGCTTGTCCAAGTGGTGGAAGTTGTTCAGGAATGTTTACGGCAAACTCTATGAATACACTTATGGAAGCTATGGGTATTGCACTTCCTGGAAATGGGACTATTTTAGCTTTAACTAAGGAAAGAGAAGAGTTATATAGAAAAGCAGCAAGAAGAGTTTGTGAAATAGCACTTATGGAACAAAAAGAGAAAGAAAAATTTAATATAACTAATATTTTAAATGAAAATGCTGTAAGAAATGCATTTGCTGTTGATATGGCTATGGGTGGAAGTAGTAATACTGTACTTCATATGCTTGCTATTGCAAGAGAAGCAAAAGTAGATTTTAATCTTGAAGATATAAATAAAATTAGTCAAAATGTATCTCATATAGCAAAAATATCTCCAAGTTTAAGTACAGTTCATATGCAAGATATAGATAAAGCAGGTGGAGTAAGTGCTGTAATGCACGAGATGGATAAAAGAGATGAAAAAGGTGTATTAATTGATAATTTAACAATTACAGGTGAAACTATAAAACAAAGAATATCAAATGCAAATATAGTTGATAGTAATATTATTCATACTATTGATAATCCATATAGCAAAGTTGGTGGATTAGCTATTTTATATGGTAATTTAGCAAAAGAGGGTGCTGTTATTAAAACTGCTGGAATTACAGGTGATAGAGTATTTACAGGTACTGCTGTTTGTTTTGATTCTCAAGATGAGGCTATAAAAGGTATTATTGACCATAAAGTAAAAGCTGGAGATGTGGTTGTTATTAGATATGAGGGTCCAAAAGGTGGTCCTGGTATGCAAGAGATGTTAGCACCAACTAGTTTAATTATGGGTATGGGATTAGGCGATAAGGTTGCACTTATAACTGATGGTAGATTTAGTGGAGCTACAAGAGGTGCTAGTATTGGTCATGTATCTCCTGAAGCTGCTGAGGGTGGTATGATTGGATTACTTAAAGATGGAGATTCTATTCATATTGATGTTGATAAATATATTTTATCAGTTGATTTAAGTGATGAAGAGATTGCAAAAAGAAAAGCAGAATTTACACCTATTAAAAAAGAGATAAAATCTTCTTGGTTAAAACAATATAGAGCATTAGTTACAAATGCTTCAAATGGTGCAGTTTTAAGAACTGATTTATTTTAATTTTAAGGATAACCTTTGCCAAATAATGAATATGAATTAGATGACGAGATAGAACTTCAAGAGCCTAAAAAGTATCAAGTTTTACTTTTAAATGATGACTTTTCAACTATGGATTTTGTAATAGAGGTACTTTACAAAGTTTTTAGAAAGTCACTAGAAGAGGCTGAACAAATAATGTTGGCTGTTCATAATAATGGGGAGGCTGTTTGTGGAGTATATTCTCAAGAGATAGCTTTTACAAAAGTAGCACAAGTAAAAACACTTGCTAGAAAAGCTGGTTTTCCCCTTAAAGCAAAAGCTATAGAGGAATAAATTTTGATACACAAAGAATTACAAAGAGTTTTTAATTATGCTATTAGTTATGCTAAGGCAAATAATCACGAGTATATAACAGTTGATCATATATTTTTATTCTTATTAAAAGAGAAATCTATTATTGTGTTATTAACTCAAATGGATTTAGATATAGATTTTGTTTATAGTAAAATAAAAGAGTATATAGATAATAATACTCCTATTTATCCAGAAAATTTAAAAAATGAAGACCCAATTGAGACTGTTTTTTTAACAAATATAATTGAAGAGATGATATCGCATTGTCATCTCTCAGGAAAATCAGATGCTACTATTGAAGATATGTTTGTATATATCCTAAAAGATGAAAAAGTTTATTCAACAATTGTTATGCATCAACAAGGGTTAGAGAGAGTTGATATTTTAGATGAGATAAGTCACCCAACTAATGAAGATAGCGATACTCAAGAAGAGAAAGATGAAGATGCTGAAAAAAGTATTTTAGCTTCAAATAGTACAGAACTTGTTGAATTAGCAAAAAATGGAGCGATTGACCCTGTTATTGGTAGAGATAAAGAGATAGATAGAGCAATAGAGATACTTGCTAGAAGAAAAAAGAATAACCCTATATTATTAGGTGAAACTGGAGTTGGTAAAACTACAATAGTTGAAGGGTTAGCTTTAAAAATAGCAAATGATGATATACCTGATTTTTTAAAAGATACTCAAATATACTCTTTAGATATGAGTTCTATTGTAGCTGGTACAAAATATAGAGGTGATTTTGAAAAAAAACTAAAAAAAATAATAAAAGAGCTATCAAATAAAAATAATGTAATATTATTTTTAGATGAGATTCACACTGTTGTTGGAGCTGGGTCAACTAGTGGAAGTGCTATGGATGCTTCAAATATACTAAAACCTATTTTAACTAATGGTAAAATTAAGTTTATAGGGGCTACTACTTATGAAGAGTATAAAAATACAATAGGCACAAATAAAGCTTTTAGTAGAAGATTTTCAAAAGTTGATATAAAAGAGCCATCTGTTGAGGATTGTATCTCTATACTTAATGGAATAAAAAATAGATATGAAGAGTTTCATAATGTTTCATATTCAGCAAAAAGTTTAGAAGTAGCTGTAAATTTAAGTAAAAGATTTATTACAGATAAATTTTTACCCGATAGTGCTATAGATATAATAGATGAGGTTGGAGCTACAAAAAAACTAAAAACTAAAAATAGTAAAAAAATAGTTATAGGTGAATTAGATGTAGAAAAAATAGTATCATCTGTTGCAAATATACCTCTTAAAACTGCAACAAATTCAGATATAACACTTTTAAAATCACTTAAAAAAAGATTACAAAAAAGAGTATTTGGGCAAGATGAGGCTATTGATACTATTGTTCAATCTATTAAAGTAAATAGAAGTGGTATGGGTGGAAATAATAAACCAATTGGAAGCTTTTTATTTACAGGTAGTACTGGTATTGGAAAAACAGAAGTTGCAAAAGAGTTAGCTTCTACTATGTCTATCCATTTTGAAAGATTTGATATGTCTGAGTATTCTGAAGCTCATACAGTAAGTAGGCTTATTGGTTCACCTGCTGGTTATGTTGGATATGAAAAAGGTGGATTATTAACTGAAGCTATTAAAAAACATCCCCATACTGTATTATTACTTGATGAGATAGAGAAAGCTCACCCTGATTTAATGGGACTTTTACTTCAAGTTATGGATAATGCTACACTTACAGATAATAGTGGAGTTAAAATAGATTTCCAAAATGTTATTTTAATAATGACTTCAAATATTGGAGCTACACAATCTAGTGTTATGGGATTTCAAAAAGATAGTAATCTAAATGAAGATAAAGCTATCAAAAACTTTTTTACACCTGAGTTTAGAAATAGACTTGATAATATTGTAAAATTTGAACAATTAAATGAAGAGATTTTAATACAAATTGTTACTAAATTTATAAAAGATTTAGAAGATAGTTTAAAAGATAAAAACATATCTATATCTTTATCAAAAAAAGCAAAAAAAGAGTTAGCAAGATTGGGTTATGATAAATTAATGGGTGCAAGACCACTTCAAAGAGTTATATCTCAAAATATAAAATTACCATTAACAGATGAGGTACTTTTTGGTAAATTATCAAAAGGTGGTAAAGTAAAAATAGACTTTACAAACGATAAGTTTAGTTTTCAATATACAAATATTTAAAGGAAAAATATGAAATTTACAGGAACAAATGTTTTAGTAACAGGAGCTAGTAAAGGTATAGGAGCTGTTGTTGCAAAAGAGTTAGCATCTTATGGATTAAAAGTTTGGATTAATTATAGAAGTAAACCAGAATTAGCAGATGAGGTAAAATTAGCTATAGAAGAAAATGGTGGAGTAGCTGCTGTAATAAAAGGTGATGTAAGTTTAGAATCTGATTGGGCTGATATGATAAAAGTTATCACTCAAAGTGATGGTCAATTATCTTATTTAGTAAATAATGCTGGTATCACAAAAGATAAACTAGCTATTAGAATGAGTATTGATGATTTTGATAGTGTAATTAATGCAAATTTAAAATCTACTTTTATAGGTTGTAGAGATTCTTTAAAAGTTATGTCTAAAAAAAGATTTGGGGCTGTTGTAAATATATCTTCAATAGTTGGTGAGATGGGAAATGCAGGTCAAACTAACTATTCTGCTTCAAAAGGTGGTGTTAATACTATGACAAAATCTTTTGCAAAAGAGGGTGCTGCTAGAGGTATAAGATTTAATAGTGTAACACCTGGATTTATAAGAACAGATATGACAGATGAGTTAAAAGATGAAGTAAAAGCAGAATATGAGAAAAATATACCACTTAAAAGATTTGGCGAAGCAAAAGAGGTAGCTGGGGCTGTTGCATTTTTATTAAGTGATTCTTCATCTTATATAACAGGAGAGATACTTAAAGTAAACGGTGGATTATATGTATAAATAATCTTTCTTTTCTAAAAAGATTATTTTTAAATAAAATATGCTATAATCACCAAAATTAAATATAAAAAGGAAATAAAATGTTAGAAAAAATCAAAGAAGTTGTTGTTGAACAATTAGATTGTAATGCAGATGAAGTAAAAGAAGATTCAAAGTTTATAGAAGATTTAGGTGCAGATTCATTAGATGTAGTAGAATTAGTTATGGCTTTAGAAGAAGAGTTTGATATTGAGATTCCAGATGAAGATGCTGAAGGTATTTTAACTGTAGCTGATGCTTTAAAATATATTGAAGATCATAAATAATATATAGATAGCTTTGATTTTTAGGGAAGTTTTTTAACTTCTCTAAAATAAAATTTATATAAATTAAATTAATTTTAATTTTTAGTTAGAATTAGTTTAGTTTATAAAATATAACAAGAATATGGAGATATAAGAATGCAAAGAGTAGTGGTAACTGGGATAGGGATGATAAATTCATTGGGTCATAATGTTGAGGATTCATTTAAAGCTATAGTTGATGGTCAAACAGGTATTGATACTATTAGTTTATTTGATGCTTCAAGTTATGCTTCTCAAATAGCAGGAGAGGTAAAAGATTTTGACCCTACAGCAATATTAGGTAAAAAAGAGGCAAAAAAAGCAGATAGATTTATACAATTAGGGATACACGCAGCACAAGAAGCTATGAATGATGCTAATATAGTAACTGATAATAAAGTTGATGATTCTATTGCGAATAGATTTGGTATTGTATCTGCTTCTGGTATTGGTGGATTAACAAATATTGAAAAAAACTCTGTTATTTGTAGTAATAGAGGTCCTGGGAAAATATCTCCATTTTTTATTCCATCATCTTTAGTAAATATGTTAGGTGGATTTATAACAATTCAACATAATCTAAAAGGTCCAAATCTTTCTGTAGTAACAGCTTGTGCAGCAGGTACTCACGCTATTGCAGATGCCGCAAAAGTTTTAATGTTAGATGGTGCAGATAAGATGTTAGTAGTTGGAGCTGAAGCTGCTATTTGTGGAGCTGGTGTTGGTGGATTTGCTTCTATGAAAGCTCTTAGTACTAGAAATGATGACCCTAAAACAGCTTCAAGACCTTTTGATAATAATAGAGATGGATTTGTTATGGGTGAGGGTGCTGGAGCTTTAGTTTTAGAGACATTAGAATCAGCACAAAATAGAGGTGCTAAAATATATGCAGAGATTATAGGTTTTGGTGAAAGTGGTGATGCTAATCATATTACAACACCTACTCAAGATGGACCTTTAAGAGCTATGCAAGCAGCTTTTAAAATGGCTCAAAAAAATGTTGATGGTGAATTAAAAATAGATTATGTAAATGCACACGGAACAAGTACTCCTGTAAATGATAAAAATGAAACAGCAGCTTTAAAAGAGCTTTTTGGTGGGGCTCAAAATTGTCCTCCTGTTACATCAACAAAAGGTCAAGTTGGACATTGTTTAGGAGCAGCTGGAGCTATTGAAGCTATTATATCTATAAAAGCTATGCAAGAGGGTATAATACCTCCTACTATAAATCAAATAGAAGCAGATGAAAATTGCGATTTAGATTATGTTCCAAATAAAGCAAGAGAAGCAGAACTTGATATTATTATGTCAAACTCTTTTGGTTTTGGTGGGACTAATGGTGTTGTAATTATGAAAAAATATAAAAGTTAAGGTAAAATTATGGCAACATATTTAGATTTTGAAGAGAGTTTAAAAAAAATTGAAGATGATATTATCATCGCAAAAACAAAGATTGATGAATATGCTGTTTCAATATTGGAAAAGAAACTTGAAGAGGAAGTTAAAAAAACTTATTCTAATTTATCTGATTTTCAAAAATTAAAACTAGCTAGACATATAGATAGACCATATGCACTTGATTATATAAGAGGTCTTATGACAGATGCTTATGAGATACACGGAGATAGACATTTAGCAGATGATAAAGCTATTGTTTGTTATTTGGGTTATATAGGAAATCAAAAGTGTGTAGTTATTGGTGAGCAAAAAGGTAGAGGTGTAAAAAACAAAATTGCTAGAAATTTTGGTATGCCAAACCCTGAAGGGTATAGAAAAGCTTTAAGAGCCGCTAAATTAGCTGAAAAGTTTAATATCCCTATTTTATTTTTAGTAGATACTCCAGGTGCATATCCAGGTATTGGTGCTGAAGAGCGTTCTCAAAGTGAGGCTATTGCTAGAAATCTATTTGAATTAAGTGACCTTAAAACTATTATTATATCTGTAGTTATAGGTGAAGGTGGAAGTGGT
>Ga0193965_1000577_pt1 | contig 11276 bp, 7 predicted proteins | sample FB_8_MG_FD_140330 | JGI IMG/M metagenome (GOLD analysis project Ga0193965, IMG submission 140330) | Microbial mat bacterial communities from the Broadkill River, Lewes, Delaware, United States - FB_8_MG | ecosystem: Environmental > Aquatic > Freshwater > River > Microbial mats | place: USA... | reverse complement strand
TGATATCAATAATATGAGAACGTCCCTCTTTTGCTTGATATAGTGCTTCTTTTAAAACGTTTAGACTGATACCACCAAGCTTGATATCCATCTGCATAGCAGTGATACCATCTTTAGAACCAGTTACTTTAAAGTCCATATCTCCATCATGATCTTCAAGGCCCATGATATCTGAAAGAATTGCGTAGTTGTCTCCCTCACTCACCATACCCATAGCAATACCGGCAATAGTATCACTTGTATCAATATCAGCAGCCTTAAGTGCCATGTAACCACCACACACAGTAGCCATAGAGGAAGAACCGTTTGATTCTAATATCTCAGATACTAAACGTACAGTTTGACCATCTAGGTTTACAATTGGCTCTAATGCACGTTTAGCTAAGTTACCATGACCAAGCTCACGTCTCTTAGTTCCCATAACAGGAGAAGCTTCCCCTACTGAGAAACCTGGAAAGTTGTAGTGCACCATAAAGTTTTCGTTTTGCGTTTGTGTATCTGTTAAACTCTCAAACATCTGCGCATCTTTTGGCCCACCCATAGTTAATACTACAAGAGCTTGCGTTTGACCACGAGTAAAGAGACATGAAGAGTGTGCACTCGGAAGTACATTTGTATCAATAGTTATCGGTCTTACCTCTGTTAAAGCACGTCCATCAGCACGTACTCTTTCATTGAGTATTTGAGATCTTACTTGCTCTTTTTTCACTTTCTCAATAGCGTCTTTAAGTTCAACTTCACTCTCTACATCTGCCCACTCTGTTTTTGTAGCAATAATGTTTTTTCTAAGTTGTCTCAGAGCAGTTGAACGCTCGGATTTTGCCATCTGATTCATAGCATTTGCTATATCTTCTAGATGATTCTCTTTAACATAACTTACCATTTCATCATTTATTGTATGCGCTTTTAAATCTAATGTAACAGTTTGTTTTTTTGAACTCTCAAATGCTGCTTCATATTTTGCATTACTTGTAAAAAGTTCTGCTTGAGCTTTTTCAAAAACAGCTATAAGTTCATCTTCTGCTAATGCATTTGAAGTATGTGAAGATGTAACATCAACGCCCATAGTTGGGTCTATCATAGGATCTAGCATCATATCATTCACTTCAACTTTCTCTGAACCGAAAGTACGCATCTCTATCATTAACAAGTCATCTTTTGTACCTGAGAGATAAAGATCAAGTGTAGAGTTTTGAAGTTGTGAGAGTGTTGGGTTTATCACTAACTCATCATCTATTTTTGCTGTACGTACAGCTGAAACTGAAGTATTTATATCTATATCTGAAGTGTAAAGAGCTGCTGATGCTGCATTAAGAGCTAGAACTTGTAAATCAGATTCATTATCAGCACTAAATACCATAATTGTAATCTGTGTAGGATGTCCAAAACCTTTTGGAAAAAGTGGACGCAGTGAACGGTCTACTATACGAGAAGTTAAAGTTTCAAAATCACTTGGTTTTGTTTCACGTTTAAAAAATCCACCAGGAATTTTACCTGCTGCATATGTTTTTTCAATATACTGAACTGTTAATGGTAAAAAGTCATCTTTTACTATCTCTGTTTCATCTATAACAACAGTAGCTAGTATAACCGTTTGACCAGATTTTAACCATGCTGATCCGTTTGCCTGTTTTGCAACATCTCCAAAAGAGTATGACTCTTCTCTATTTTCTAACTCTAAACTTACATCGTATTTCATTTTGATTCCTCTAGTAATTTCTCAATTTGGTCTTCATCTATCTCTTCAAACTCTTTATAATATAGTGCTGTTTCAACATAATCATCTATATCGTGTAAAAAGAATATATCATCTGCAAATGGCTCTAACTGTTCTAACACATCTTTTGGTAAAACAGGTACAGCAATATACACTGCCTTTGGTTTTTGTGACAAAATAGTTTTAAGTGCTGTCATAAACTTCATACCTGTTTCACTACCCTCGTCAACAAGCATCACAACCTTGTTTGTCTTTGGTGTAAAAGGGCGCCCTTTTCTATACTGGTAGATAAAACTTAAAATATTTTCTTCATGTTTACGACGTGCTTCACCATAAATATAATCGTATTGTATCTCAAATGCTGTGATTAACTCTTCATTTATCACAATTTCTTCAGTTTCGCTTACTCTTGCAACTTCACACTCAGAGTTGTTAGGAGCCATAATCGCTTCAGAAAACAAAAAATCAATTTTATTTAATAATTTGGCCCTTAAAGCAAAGGCTAAAGCCATTCCACCTTTTGAAACTGCAACAAGTTCCCAAGATTCATCTTTAAATCTTTGCATAGGGATAACATCCCTGAGTTGTTCCGCAGCATCTTGACGATTCTTTAATATATCTTTATATATTTTCATTTTAATACTTTTCCTTTTTAACTCTCAGGCAACTTAAATCCAAATTCAGAATCTCCATCTGCTGATGACATCAATGGTTTAAGTACAATAGTAAAATAGATATACTTGTCATATGTAGAAGAATCCCCACTCTGTGTTAAAAGTGGTCTGTTGTTCTCAACATATCTAATTCCAAAATCCCAACATCGTTTTTTATACATAAACCCAATCTCTGCACTTTTTTTGACACTACTCTCTATATCAAAATCATACCGCAGGCTATAAGAATAATGTTCGTTATAATTATACCTAGCTCTTGATGTTAAATAACTTGTATAAGGGGAGTATGTTGAAGTAGATTCTAAAAATGTGTCCTTGTATAGATGCGATAAACTTAATTTTATACTTGAAATATTTAAAGACACTCTATTAAGAAGTTTAGAGAATTTATTCTCTTCAAAGTTATAAAACATATTGTTGTATATACTCAACCAATCAGATACTTTATAGTTAAGTTCATTTTCCAGTTCACCATAAACACTCTGATTCTCAACATAAGTTATACTTTGTGCTAAACGATGGTAAATAATCTCTTCACCTAAGCTATCATACAAATACTGACTAAAACTTAACTCTAATGCTTCATCAATATTCGTAATATTATAAAATTCACATTCAGAAGTGTCTTTGTTCTCTGGATCTTCGCAAAAATCTTGTTGGTCTTCATAAAAACCATCTCTTGCTTCATAGCCACCTTTTGTATATGTTGCACCAAACTCTACAACATGAACAACATCTTCAAAAGCACGAGTAAGTTCTGTCGCTGCTAAGAAACTATGGTAGTTTCTTAAAAAATATCCATTATTATATTTTGAACTTTTATTAAAATTAAAACTAGAATGCTGTGCAAAAAGGTTTGTGTTGTATGAGACTCTTAAATATTCATCGAACATTGAACTTTGTAGTGTTATAGGAACATTTACATCAGTTTGAACTGCTGTTTCATTTGTAACCCTGGTAATATTAGTACTTTTCACATCCAAATTATAAAAAAGATGATCCTTAAAAAGTGTATCCAAATAACTATGATAATGTACCGTAGGGAGTTTTTGTAGTGTTTCACCGTTATTGGATAGGGTTAAATCTTGATAATATTTAAAATAACTTGCTATGTAGTTTGTGTTTGTATTGTAAAAAAGGTTGACTCTTGAGAGTACTTGTGTAGCTGTAGTTGTATCTAAGTTATTGTTTGTTTTTAGATTTATATAATCAACATCATTCATGTTACTCAAGTCTACATACAAACCAGACTGTCCACTTAAATTTATTCTAAACCACTGATTGAGGATATCTCTATTGTCATACTTGAAATTAAATCCATAGTGAGAATTGTTTTCTAAGTTATTATCTTTAAAATACTTATTAAACTCTTTAAAATAACCAATATTCAATTCACCATTAGAAATAGCACTATCAATAAATCGAAAATTGGAATAAATTCCCTGACCACGACTTGTACGGATTTGAGGTCTTAATTCTAAATCCCACCAGTCTTGTTCAGCAATATAAAAAGGTTGCTGATAATAAAACCCCTCACTATCAGAAAGCCCTAATGCAGGCATCAATAAACCTGTTCTTCTTTTGTTATCTAAAGAGTACCCAAAATAAGGAGTATATAAAACAGGTATATCGTAAAGGTAGAGTGTTGTGTTGTAAAGGTTTAACCACTTTGTTTGTGTATCAAAATCTGATGATGTGAATTGCATTTTCCACAAGGGATCATTTTGATCACATCCACTTACTACACCAGACTTAATGTCAATCTCTTGCGCTCTTGCACTTCCTTGTGCACCACTCATCCATACATCAGAGGATTTGTCAAGCATATAAAAAGGTTGAAAAAGTCTCTCTTTTTTTGCTATATTTAACTTCGCATAATTTCCTATAACTCTGTAGTTGTTATCCTGCGTAACCTTAATATCATCAAAAAGCTCTAGATCACCAGTAGTTTTATTATAGATCGCTTTTTGAGCAGTTAAAAGATAGTTTTGATAAATTACACTCACCCCACCAGTTGCACTGATGGTTTCATTTTCGGAATTGAGTGATTGTGCGTATATCTCTACTTTCTCCCCTGCGTATACAAAAGAGCAAAGTAATAAAAAGACTACAAGGAGTTTAAGCATTTATTACTAGTGTCTTTGCAGTTTTATCGTGCCAAGTTTGACGAGACGGGTCTAGCATACCCCATAAAAATCCAAGATAAAAAAACATCTCACTAATAACTCTAAATATTGCACGATTCAGGGCACTAAGTACATTAGGGTTATCAAGTGTTCTTAGCTCTATAACTCTTATCTTCATAACAATTTTTCCAATTGACGCACCGTATTGCATAGTAAAAAAAGCTTGATAAATAATTTTCATTGCCATATATTCTAGCACAAACATATTAGTAAGATTAATCATATCTTCCATAGTCTGCGCATCAGAAAAAGAATCCCACAAGGCGATTATTAATAAAAATGAGAGCAGTATCTCATCAATAAAAAAAGCTACTGATCTTTTTTTATTATCAGCAAGACTCAAACCCTCACGGTTTAAGATGTTCTCTATCTCTTCATTCATCTACTAAAGTGCCTGGTAAGCTATATCTGTTCTAATTTTTTTACCTGCAAAGTGAACTTGTCCACATCTTAGATATGCTCTATCTCTTGCTTCTCTAATAGTGTCGCCCAATCCTACACACACTAAAACACGACCACCATCTGCATAAAGTTTGTCATCTTCTAAACTAACACCGGCAAAAGAGATATGCGTATATTTTTCTATATCTTCATGTTTTACATCATCTAAAATGATCTCAGCAGGAGTTGAACTTGAATACGGATAATTTTCACTTGCCATAACTACACCAACTGCATACTGTTTGGAAAACTCTACGTTTATATCTGCTAAACGGTTTGTAGCAGCTTTATAGAACATGTCTGAAACACTTGAAGTCATTAAAGGCATAAGTATCTCACATTCTGGATCTCCAAAACGTACATTAAACTCTAAAGTGATTGGCTCACCGTTAACGACCATAATACCGATGAATAAAACTCCCTCAAAAGGAGCGCCTTCAGCTTTCATCCCATCTAAAGTTGGACGAATTATTCTATCTTTTACTTTTTGATACAACTCTTCATCAACTAATGGCGTCGGAGCATAAGCACCCATTCCGCCTGTATTTGGACCAGTATCCCCATCCCCTACACGCTTATGATCTTGTGCAGCTTGCAATAAAATATAATCTTCACCATCACATACAGCAAACATAGAAAGCTCATACCCATCTAAAAACTCTTCAACAATAACCTTAAGTCCTGCGTCTCCAAAACTTTTTCCACTAAGCATCTCAGAGATTGCTATTTTAGCTTCATCATGGTTTTGTGCAATAATTACACCCTTGCCACCACAAAGACCATCTGCTTTTACTACTATTGGAGCAGTGAGAGTATCTGTAAATTTAAATGCTTCTTCTATTGAAGCTGTTTCAATATAGCGAGCTGTAGGGATATTATACTTTGCTAAAAAGTTTTTCATATATACCTTTGAACCCTCAAGTTGAGCAGCTTCTTTACTTGGGCCAAAAATAACAAGACCACGATCTTTAAAGATATCTACAACACCCTCAACAAGTGGAGCTTCCGGACCAACTATAGTTAGGTCTATCTTATTTTCAATAGCAAAGTCAGCTAATTCATTATAATCTTTAATATTTAGGTTTGTTCCTAATGCATTTGTTGCACCATTTCCCGGTTGAAAAAACAGTTCGTGAGACTCTTCTTCATTACTTATTGCTCTTGCAATTGAATACTCACGACCACCACTACCTAAAATTAAAATTTTCATTCACATCTCCATATAAGTTTAAAATACTTAAGTAAAAAAAGTTTTTTTTCTTGATTAAATATTCGTAATAGATAACCCAAATGGCCGTCTCGCATTTGGCTTGGTTCTAAAAGCCGAATTTGGGTGAAGAGAGAGCGATCTAACGGCGATAAATTCTCGACAGAGTTAACATGTCTCAAACAAAAATACCGACACACAAAAGCCCTACTTGGTTCACGAATTGAATATGTAGAACCCTCATTGGTGCGATTGTTCGAACCATCCAGATTATCTACTCTAATTATACAAAAATCTTACTTGATTTTATTTTAGCTTTCTTACTATACAATACGAATTGAAATTTTAGTAAAGGTCAAGTATGTCATATATACCAATAATTGCACGAGTAAATTCATTACCACCCCTTCCAGAGTCTGTACTTGAAATTGAGCAAGTCTTTTCACAAGGTAATCCTGATATTGATAAAATTGTTAAAATAATAGAAAAGGATCCCTCTCTTACTGCCGATATCCTCTCAAAGGTAAATGCCCCTCTATACGGTTTTAGAAAAAGTATTGTGTCTGTTTTACAAGCTGTAACTCTTTTTGGTTCTTCACAAATCCGTTCTATTGTTCTCTCTTCAAGTATTCATAGAGGCTTTGACATAGACCTAGCGCCTTATGGTATCAGCACCCTAGAGTTTTCGAAAATTTCAATGATGCAAAGTGAGTTGATGTTTCAATGGTATATGGGGATAGACGTTGATATAGCAAGATCGGCTACACCTATAGCTTTTTTAATGGAAACTGGAAAAATTTTAATCGCAAAAGATGTTTTAGAAAACAAAAAAACGGCAGCTTTTCTAAATGATCTCTCAAAATATGAAGATGTAAGCTATGTAGAAAATATTTATACTATGATGAGCACTGCACAAATTAATGCACTAATTTTTAAACACCTTAATCTCAATGAAATCTTCTCTGAGTGTATGCGTTATTTAGACAACGAACATGAGATTCCAAGCAACTTGAAAGATATAGTCATACCCCTACAAATTGTTCGAGCTGCAATTAATATACAAGATCAACTAAGTGAATACTCTATTGCAAATGCCATAAACTTATTAGCACAGAACTCTTATAGTGTAGAATCTTTTGAAAGAGCAATTAAACGCGTTAAAACAAAGTACCTAGAATAAACCTAGACTTTATCTAGGTATTTATTTATATCTAGATAGAGTTTTTTTAATCCTACATCATAGAACTCAATCAATTTTTTATAATTACTTCTTGATCCTTTTTCAAATTCATACTCCATGTTTGCGGCACTCTCACAAAGATTATAAGCCCCAATATTTAAAGCTACATCTTTTATATCCATAGCCATTCGTCTAGCTTGTGAAAACTGTGCCTCTTTACATAACTCTTCAAGCTTTTGACTAGAATCACCATACATGAGTTTAAAATCTTCTAATATAGTTTTATAAAACTCTTCATCTTTATCACATCTATTAAGTCCTGTAGATATCGAAAGCTCTTCATATTCTTCATTACTTTCAAGTTCTAAAGTACTCTGGGGTCCATCTTTTTGTACAATTAAATTTGATCTATTTAAAGTATCGTAAAGTTTCTTGTAAAAAATATCTACAATAATTGGTTTTGAGATATGCCCTTGCATACCTACTTCCAAGGCACGTTTAATGGCGTCAGTCATCACATCTGCACTAAGCGCTATAATAGGAAGCTCATCATAACGTTTATTTTTTCTTATCTCTTTTGTTGCTTCTAAACCATCCATTATAGGCATATTGATATCCATTAACACCATATCAAAATGGATATCTTTTTGAATCAAATCAACTGCAGCTTGACCATCTGTTGCAAAAGTGAGTTCAATTCCTGTTTTTGATAACAGACCTAAAATCACTTTATGGTTTACCTCATTATCTTCAGCTACTAAAATTTTCTTTCCTGACATCTCTTTTAGTTTTTCTTTTACACTCTCTTTTCTTTGTTTAGTATTTGTATTTTTCACTACATACAACTCTACTATCATATTTAAGATACTTTGTTGTGTAAAAGGTGACCTGAGGTAAGCATCTATCTTCACATCTTTTGGTACTTGCTGATTGATATTATGATAAAGCTCATTTAAAATCACTAGTTTTACATTTTCTCGCATCTTATTAATGTTTTCTACTGCAAAATCACTTAATCGATTTTCATTCATTACAATAATGTCAAACTTCATGTTTTTATCAAATACTGCTTCTTCAAAAGATGGTATAGAATGAACCTGATAATTAAAATATTCAAGAGATTTTTTTAAAGCTATCACGTTTTGATTTGAACGATCTATAACCAGAACTCTTTTGTTTAAAAAACTTGAAGATGGGAGTCTGTACTGACGTTTATTTTGAGAATCTTTAAGTTTAAATTGTATTGTAAATGTAAAAGTTGTCCCAACATCTTTTTTACTTTTAACCTTTATGCTACCATTCATCATCTCAATTAACTGCTTTGTAATAGAGAGACCAAGGCCAGTTCCACCGTATTCTCTACTTATAGAGCCATCAGCTTGAGAGTAGGAATTAAATATCTTTTCTACCTGCTGATCTGTCATTCCAATACCAGTATCTGAGATAGAAAACTCTAAAACTATACTATCACTGAAATTTGAAAGTTTATTTACTTTCAATGAGATATCACCATCTTTAGTAAATTTGACTGCATTACCAAGTATATTTATAAGTACTTGCCCTAAACGTAAAGAATCCCCTACAATTCTTGATGGCACATCAAGGGCAACATCGAGTGAAAGTTTAATGTTATTATCTTTTGCTTGTATAGAGATGATATTTAATACATACTCTATTATATCATTGATATTAAATTCTGATTTTTCAATTTTTAGTTTACCGGCTTGTAGTTTTGATACATCTAAGATATCATTGATAAGGCTTAGAAGGTGTTGTGCAGAATGCTCTATCCTTTTAATGTTCTCTCTTTGTAACTTACTCAAGTCACTATCTAACACTAAATGAGATAATCCCATGATTGCTGTCATCGGTGTTCTTAGCTCATGACTTACATGAGAAACCAATTGGTCTTTGCTTTTTAAATCGTTTTGTAATTGTAAAATTTTCTCTTCGTAAATCATCTCTTTATTTATAAGGTTGTCATTTTTTCTATTTGCTGAAATCCATTGCTTTATTAACACTAAAATTAGAATGGTACTAATTGCAAATAAAAACTGCCACACATAATTGGTAATATCAAATGCCTCACTACTTTTTTGCTGGATCAAAGGTTTTGATGGTTTTATTTGCACTTGAGGTTCAAGAGTAGGCTCTTGAGTCGTTGGTACTTCGAGTTCTTGAATCTTTGGTACTTCAAGTTCTTGAGTCTTTGGTACTTCGACTTCTTGAGGAATTTTTTCCTCTACCACTTCCATAGTATGAATAGGCTCTATTTTACTAACTTCTTCATTTTTATCTACGACAACAACTTTAGATTCTTTAAGTTTTTTTATCTCTGTTTTTGAAGCTAATTTGATCTCTTTCTGTTCTTGATTTTCAATATTTCTAGGGTATGCACTTTTATATTTTTTTCTTAATTCTAGTACCAGTTCCTCTACAAGAGCTTTATCCCTAAGTGGCTCTGCGACTATCATTTTATAATTTTTTATATCTATTATTTTATATTCGAATTTATACTCATTTTGTAACTCTGTAAGCCTATCTTGAGTCTGGACATATTTTTTTAATTTACTTAACGCCTTTTGTGCATCTGAATCATTAGGAAATGATATAATCCTAATTGAACGAAGATATGATGCATCAAGTATAGACGCGAAAAAAAATATTAATAATAGTGGAACCTGTCTCATAAAAATCCTTAAATATGTTCTAGAATATATTCGATATAATTGTACAATAAATGAGTGAGCTTTTGGTAATTATTAAAAAACAATTTATACTAATTTTAAACAACTTTCAATACTGTTATCTTTAGATATGATATAGCTGATATCCTTAGGTAATGCTTTTGCAGTAGTTTTACCTATCACAATTACCTTATGAGTGTTACAAATCTTTTTATTTTTTAAAAAACATTCTATACTTGAAGGTGACGTGAATATTAATGTGGAGTTTTTTTCAACAGATACATCTTTAATCTTTTGTGAACATTTGCTCTCATACATAATAACTTCATCAATATTATATCCCATGCTCTTGGCTCTACTAACAAAATCTGATGCAACGATTTTTCCTTTTAGGTATAGCCATTTCGTCTCTTTTGGATGTGAAGATATTTTTTTTAATAAATCATCACCATAACCATTTCCAATATCAAGAACTTCTCCATCTATCTTTTGAAAAGAGAACGCAGTTTTTTTAGAAACACAAAGAGCTTTTTTATCCTTATAAGATTCATATTTATACTGTTGTAATGCATAAGAAATCTGCTTAGAACTGATAATCAAATAATCATAATTAGAAAAATGTATCTTTGGTTGAAAAAATAAAATATCTAAAGAGTTAACACTAATGGCGTCAGGATGAGAAGAGGTTGAAAAAAGGTAAGTTGGCTTCATGAGAATAAGCGTATAGCTTACTCCCACTCAATTGTTGCTGGTGGTTTTGAAGAGATGTCATAAACTACACGGTTAATTCCATCAACCTCATTAATAATACGGCGAGAGATTCTCTCTAGTAAATCATGTGGAAGGTGAGCAAATGTTGCAGTCATTCCATCAACAGCTTCTACAACCCTTACACATACTGTGTTATCATAAGTACGGTTATCACCCATTACACCAACAGATTTTACATTTAGTAAAACTGCAAACGCTTGCCAAGTTTTAGCATAGTATCCACTTGCTTTTAACTCATCTAGCAAGATAACATCTGCTTCACGTAAAAGATCTAAATCTGGTACATTGACATCACCCATAATTCTAATTGCCAAACCTGGTCCAGGGAAAGGATGACGATTAATCATAGATTCTGGAAGACCAAGTTCTAATCCTATTTTACGAACTTCATCTTTGAAAAGTTCACGTAAAGG
>Ga0193965_1000576_pt1 | contig 11284 bp, 8 predicted proteins | sample FB_8_MG_FD_140330 | JGI IMG/M metagenome (GOLD analysis project Ga0193965, IMG submission 140330) | Microbial mat bacterial communities from the Broadkill River, Lewes, Delaware, United States - FB_8_MG | ecosystem: Environmental > Aquatic > Freshwater > River > Microbial mats | place: USA... | reverse complement strand
TCATGGGTTCTTGACTACACACGTTCAAAACAGATGCAACTTTTAAAAACACTGTTAGAAGATATAGGGGCTGTTTTAAAATTAGTTGCAGTTTTTGTAGTTCTGATAGTTTTTGCATACCTGCTAAGACAACTATCACATCAAAAAAAAGAGACTCATATAACATATAAAACAATCAAACCAGTACTTAAAAAACTAAAAAAACAAGGGTTTATAAAAGAAGAACACGAAACTATGGAAGAGTTTCTAAATAAAGTCTATCTAAAAACAGATGATGAAACATTACTAAAAATCAAAGATCTGTATAACCAAGCTAGATATTCTGATAAAAAAAACTTGATTGATCCATTTACTAATGTTGTAAAACTTTGGTTACAATAAAATCTAAACCAATAAAAAGGATAAATTGTGAGAAAATATGAATCATATAGATGTAATAAATGTGGAAACCTAGTTGAATTACAAAATGTAGGTGGTGGAGAGATGCATTGTTGTGGTCAAAAGATGGAAATGATCACAGAAAACTTGACAATGGTTAACCTTATGAAGGCTTTTGCAGGTGAATCTATGGCTAGAAACAAGTATGAGTACTTTGCAAAAATAGCTCAAAAAGAGGGTTTAAGAGATATAGCTGAACATTTTCAAAGAGCTGCAGACAATGAAAAAAGACATGCAAAAATAGAACTGGAGTTTTATAATGAGTTCTTAACTGGTAATAAGTTTGGTGATACAAAAGAGAACCTTCAAATAGCAATAGATGGTGAAAGCTACGAGAACACTACTATGTATCCAGATTTTTCTGAAGTTGCAAAAGAGGAAGGCTATACTAAAATAGCTAAAAAACTAGCACTTATAGGTAATGTTGAAGTTGAACATGAAAATATGTACAAAGCTCTTTTAGAAAGACTAGAGGATAACAAAGAGTTTGAAAGTGACAATGATGAAGAGGAGTGGATCTGTGAGGTATGTGGACATGTACATAGAGGTAAAAAAGCCTTAAAAGAGTGTCCTGTTTGTGAGCACCCTCAAGAGTACCAATCAAGACTAAACAGTAAAAAATAATTCTATCATGAAAAAATTTGATCTTATTGTGATTGGAGGAGGCAGAGCTTCCTCTCTTGCTGCTAAGGCTGGAAAACTTGGAAAGAGTGTAGCACTAATAGAAAAATCAAAACTTGGTGGTACATGTGCTAACAGAGGTTGTGTACCATCTAAACTTCTTATAGGCTATGCTGATGTAATACGTAGCATACAAGGTTCAAAAAGACACGATATAGAAAGTAAGATCACAAAGGTTGATGTAAATAAGATTTTTTCTGACAACAATAAATTTATAGATGGTGTAGACGATGAGTACCTCTCAACACTAAATGAAAATGTAAAACTTTATAGAGGTGTTGGTTCTTTTGTTTCAAACAATGTGGTAAAGGTGGATGATCATATACTTACATCTGAAAAAATAGTTATAGCTACTGGAACATCACCTAAAAAACCACCTTTTAAAAATGCTTGGACAAGTGATGATATATTTCCAATTGAAAATATTCCAAAATCTATAACTATAGTTGGTTCTGGATTTATTGCGTGTGAACTTGCAAATGTTTTTGATGCCTTTGGAGTTGAGACAACACTTTTAGTAAGAGGGGATGAACTTCTCTCAAATGAAGATGAAGATATATCTAAAGTATTTAAAGATGAGTTTTCAAAAAAAGTAGATATAGAGTTTAATACAACTATAAAAGATGCCAAATACGAAAATTCTTCTTTCCATATGATCTTAGAAAACAAAAATGGTGCTACTAAAAAACACTCTTCAGAGGCTTTACTTTATGCAATAGGTAGAAAATCAAATGCAAAAAGTCTAAACCTAGAGAACACAACTATAGAACTTGATAAAAAAGGTTTTATAAAAAGGGATGAGTATTTTCAAACAGCTGCTAAGGGTGTTTATGTTGTAGGCGATGCAGCAGGTGAGTATATGCTTCAACACGCTGCAGCTTATGAGATGAACCACCTCTATAAACTACTTTGTGAAGATGAAAAAGATCCTTTAAATTTTAAATATATGCCGCATGCTGTTTTTAGTGATCCTGAGATTGCAAGTGTTGGGATAACAGAGAGTGAAGCTACAAAAAAGCAACTTAACTATGTAGTATCAAAAACAGATTGGAGTGCTAGTGCAAAAGCAAAGTCCACAAAACTAACCTATCCTTTTACAAAGTTTATAGTAGATAAAAAGACGTATGAAATACTAGGCTGCCATATGATAGGTCCACAAAGCTCTACAATGATCCACCAAGTACTTACTGTTATGCATATAGACAATGACATTAGACACCTAAAAAATATGCTTTATATCCACCCTGCACTTAGCGAATCCCTACTTCCAGCTGCAATTAAAATTATAAAAGAGATTAGATGAAAAAACACCTTATAAAAGTTTTCAGTATATATGTACTACTTCAAACCACTCTAGCTGCTTCAACAACAAACGCATCTTTTGAAAAAGATATAAAGCCGATCATAGACAAAAGATGTGTAGTTTGCCACTCCTGCTATAACTCTCCATGCCAATTAAAACTAAGTTCGTTTGAGGGTTTATTAAGGGGTGCTACAAAAGAAGAGATCTATGAAAACAGAATAGAACCAGCTTCACCATCAAGACTTTTTGTAGATGCATCTACACCTGAAGAGTGGAGTAAACTTGACTTTTATTCTGTATTAAAAAAATACAATCAAAAAAGTATAATGTCAAAACTTTTAGAACAAAAGCAAAAAAAACCTCAAAACATAGGAAACTATGAACCAGAAAAAGATGAACTTCAATGTAGCAAAAACATGGAAGAGTTAGAAAAGTACCTTAACAAAAATCCTCATCATGGTATGCCATATGGATTTCCAGCTCTAAGTAAAGAAGAACACAACCTTTTGATCAAGTGGTTAGATGGTGATATAGAAGATGACAGAGTATTTAAAAAAAATAAGCCCGAAACTTTAACTATGTTTGAATACTTTTTAAATGCTCCAGATATAAAACACCAAGTAAGTGCAAGATATATCTATGAGCATCTTTTCTTAGCTCATATAAAGTTTGAAGATGACGATAGGTTTTACTCTCTTGTAAGATCATATGATAAAAATGCAAAAGATATAGTAAAAACAAGAGTTCCATATGGAGACCCTAAAAAAAGGTTTTACTATAGATTTCAGGAGATTAAAAGTACTTTAGTTCATAAAACACATATGGTTTATGAGTTAAGTGAAGAAAAACTAAAAAGATACAAACAACTTTTTATAGACACACAATGGAGTGAACTACCCTATATACCTAGTTATGACTCTAAAGTAGCTTCAAACCCATTAGAATCATTTAAACAGATCCCTATGCGTTCAAGATATGAATTTATGCTTGATAACATACATTATTTCATAATGACATTTATACGTGGTCCTGTTTGTAAAGGTCAAGTTGCACTAAATGTTATAAATGATCAATTTTGGGTAGCATTTAAAGACCCAGATCATGACTATACGATCAAAGATAAAAAGTTTATAGAATCAAATTTTAAAAATCTCTCTTTACCAAATGAATATGGTGGAGATAGTGACTTGCTAGATGTTTTTAGCATATATAAATACAATGATGTGACAATTGATTACTATAAAAATAAAAATAATCTTTACAAAAAATATAAAAATAATCTCGATTTAAACACTATATGGAAAGGAAATAAATATGGAGAAGTTGATAATGACTCTGTTTTAACAATCTATCGTCACTTTGATTCAGCATCTGTACATAAAGGTGCTTTAGGCGACATACCAAGAACTATGTGGATCATAGACTACCCACTTTTAGAAAGACTATACTACTCTCTTGCAGCAGGATTTGATGTTTATGGAAACACACAACACAAACTTTTAGTAAGAAAATATATGGATAGACTAAGGATCGAAGGGGAAAGCAACTTCTTAGAATACCTTCCAAAAGATACGAGAAGACCTATGTTTGAAAGTTGGTATGACAGTATTTTAGCAAAGTATATTGTAACTTATACACCTTCTAAAAATGAGTCACCACTTAAGTATAATTACAATGAATTTGTATTAAAACTTTTGGACCATACTAAAATACAAAAAGATAAAATAAACTATATATATGAAAGTAGATATAGACAAAAGATCAGGTCTAAATACAACTCAAAAAAAGATATAGAAAGATCTCTAAAAGATATAACTTATAACAACAGTATAGATAAATTTCAAAAATTTTCTAGTAATAACTTCAACCTAATCTATATTCGATTTAAGCTTCAAAAAAAAGATATTGTCTACACCATGGTAGTAAATAGATGGCATGACAATGTTGCATTTTTATTTAATGAAAAAAATAGACTAGATATAACAAAAGACAAGATCAACTTTATTGAGGGTTTTGTTGGTTCTTACCCTAACTACTTTGTAGAGGTTGAACAAAAAGATATACCTGAGTTTTTTAATATGCTAAAAGGAAAAGTAGATGAATCGGAACTTTCAAAGTTTTTTATAAATAGAAATGATAAAAGATTTTGGGAAGTTTATGATTGGTTTCAAAACAGATTTAACCAACAAGAACCAGTTCGTTCAGGACTTTTTGATCTAAACAGATACTATAAAAAAAGTATCTGATTAGAAAGACTACTCTTTATCTATACTGTCAACTATTATAGCACCCATAGATGCTGGCATAGCTACGATTATAAGCCTTTTTATAGCTGTTATTGGATCATCTAAAAGCGGAAATTTATCTAATGCAAAAAGAAGTAAGGCTACAACAATTAACGTAAATATATATGCTGCAAAAACTCTAAATATATATACTGTAATTCTATTTGAAACAGAACCTTGAAATATACTTTGATAAGCAAAAAGTGCTAAAAAACTTACAGATAAAATAAAAATAAGAGTTAAGTTATACCAAGAAAGTGTCTCCCCTAAATCCCAAGCTTCTTGAGAAAAAGAGATAGGCACAGCCAATGCAAAGGCTCCAATAGTAATCTGACCAATATCTTCAAGGTTAAAGTATAGTTTTCTCATAGGTTAACCTTATCTTAATTTTCTTTAGTTTGATATAAAACTTTAAAAAGTTTAGTTCACTAAAATTACAACTATTTTAGATAAAATGAGTTTAAAAATAGATCTGACACTAAGTGGTACATATGAAAAATAATTTAGAAGAACTAATAGAAAATATTAACAAAGAAGATATTGGAGTAGTTGACAAACTTCAGTACATAGTTGATTTTATAAGACCAAGTTGTACTAAAAATGTGGAGTCTTGTTCAAACTCAATAGATCAACTAATACAACTTTTTGAAAAAGAGAAAGAAATGTTTACTAAGCTCTCAGATGAGATAAACATTTTGTTTTTAGAGTCAAAAATATCTTCAAATATAAGCAACTTAGGAATTCTTTCTAAAAATGGATTTAGTTATGAAATCAGAGATCGTTTTTACAATAAATTTTTACCAAAACCTCCAAAAAAGGGAGATCTCAGATATATACTAGCTACACTTTTTAATAAAAAAGATGATCACAAGTGGGTATGTGCTGTAGATGATGAAATTTGGATTAGATTATTTTCATCTATATTTTCAATGTCTGAGAACATTAACAAAACAAAAAACTACCTTTTTAGTGAACTATTATATGCTGCCGAGATCATATCTATATGGATCGCATCTGAAGAGTTTGATGACAACTTCATACGTCTTGACAAAACTTTTTTAAATAGTGATTCAGCTTTTATAGCACTTCAAAGAGAGATCAGTAATTTTGTAAATAATATTCAAGCTAATGAGATAGATATCTACTCAACAAAATTTGATCTTGAACATATAAAGGTATTGATTGAACAGTGTAAAGGTCAAGTTAAGTCTTTAAAGAAAAAATCTGTAAAACTTGGGATCTCGATCGAACTTACATATCAGCTAGAACGCCTAACACAAATCAACCAGAGACTTGAAGATATACTAGAACTTATAACCAAATTTGAAACAGATGAAGCGAACCATGCTCTAATAGAGCTTTTTAAAGAAGCGGTTATTAAAAACTTAACTAAAAATTCACTCTCAGAACTTTATTCGCAAGGTATACGCATAGTCGCTAAAAGTGTTACAAATAATGCTAGTGAGCATGGTGATCATTATATTACAAGTACTCCAAAAGAGTATTTTAAAATGTTTTTAAGTGCGGCTGGTGCTGGGATTATTATAGCACTTATGGCATTGATGAAGATAAACATAGTTCAAGCTGAATTTTCTCAAGAAATACAAACAATACTTGTTAGTTTAAACTATGGACTTGGGTTTGTTTTGATCCACTTATTTGGTTTTACTGTAGCTACAAAACAACCCGCCATGACAGCTTCTAGCTTTGCCATAGCTATAGAACAAGATGAGGGGAAAAAAACTGCAAACCAAAAAAGGCTGGTAAAACTTTTTTTTCAGGTAAGTCGATCACAATTTGCAGCAGTTGTTGGAAATATAACTCTTGCTTTATCAGTAACTTTTTTAATCGCATACTATGTGACAAGTAAAGGTGCTAAGATTATAAATGAAAATGAAGTAGAATACTACCTTGGCGGACTAGAACCTATGGCTGCCCTATTCTTTGCAGCTATTGCAGGTGTTTGGCTTTTTCTTTCTGGTTTGATCTCAGGATACTTCGATAATCGTGCCGATCTACTTGAACTAAAACAAAGATACTACCACCTCCCTTTGTTTAAAAAACTCTTTAACAGCTCACGAAGAGAAAAACTATCAGAATATCTGCATGATCACCACGGAGCAATAGCTGGTAATTTCTTCTTTGGAGTATTACTTGGAATCACACCTTATCTTGGCTACTTGCTAGACTTGCCGCTTGACATAAGACACGTTGCATTTTCTAGTGCTTATCTTGGGATCTCTTACATGCATATGGACATGTCAACTTATCAGTTTTTATACTTTTTAGAGTGTGTTTTACTGATCGGTGCTGTAAATCTTGTAGTTAGTTTTATTCTCGCACTTAAAATATCTCTACTCTCACGAGACACATACTTTGGTAATCTTTTCTCATTTTTAAAACTTCTTGTTATAGAGATCGTAAAAAGACCACATGAGCTTATTCTTCCTTTTGGGAATAAGGATAAAAAAGAAAAAACTTAACTTTTATCTAATGAACACTCAACATTATTTATATTTAACAATACTTTTTTCAATAATGCTGATAAAGTTTCTTTTTCTTTTTTATCTAAAACGTCAAAATAGCTAGAACACTCTTTTGAAATCTCTGAAAAGACCAGCTTTATAGTCTCAACCCCATTCTCAGTTAGGCAAACTAACATACATCTTTTATCTTTTTCATCTGGTTTTCTGCTTATAAAGCCTTTGGCTTCAAGCCTTTTTAAAAGTTTTGTCATTCCACCTGATGAAAAAATAGTAAGGTCGTAAAGCTGTGTTGGGCTTAACACCATATCATTTGTGTATAAAGCAGCTAAAACATCTACCTCTGAATGGATCATATCAAACTTCTCTTTTAAAAAGACCTCTGCATGGGTGTATATTGTTTTTTGTATAAGTGTTATTGGTAAAGACATCAACGAGATCTCTGGTAAAATCCCTTCTGCATGCTTTTCATAAAATTTGGTTATTAGTTCTTCATTAACATTGTTTGTTTTCATTTTAAAATTATAGCAGAAATTATATCTTTCTGGAAAGATATATTTAAGATCTCTTTTGATATTATTAGACAAATCAAATAAGGAGATTTATTGAAAACTGTAATAAGTATACTTGTATTACCTGTATTTCTATACTCATATACATTAAATGAACTTGTAGATATTGCACATCAGAATAGACTTGTAAAGTCTGCTGAGCATTCACTCAAAGCAAGTGAGAAAAACTATGACAGTGCTAAAGGTTCCTACCTTCCTACTATAGAGATTGGTGCTAGTTTTGAAAATGCATCTGAAGAAAATTTTGCTACACCAAAAAACTCTATAAAATCATATGCAAATTTAAAGTATATGCTTTATGACGGTGGTAAAAAATATGATCTGTATAAACAACTTGATTCAAGTATTGATGCAAGTAAAAAAAATCTTGAAGCTATAAAGAATGATATATCTTTGGATGTTTCAAGATTATACTTTGAGTATCTATCTTTACTTTCAGACAAAAAAGCAACTGTTCAAGAGATAGAACAACTAAATGCCGAGCTCAAAAGATTAAATATGTTTTATAAAAGTGGTTCTGCTACAGAAGATGAAGTACTCAAAATAGACTCACGTGTAAAAAATTCAAATGTAGCACTTGCTGAGATTGAACTAAATATACAAAAAGTACTACATACTTTAGAATACTACACTACTAAAAAAATAGATACAATAACTGAAGACTCTACTATAGGCTACTCAGATGACAGAGAAAAAAAACTAAGAGCAGATCTAAAAAGTCTTCAGTATCAAGCGGATGCACTTAAATATAGTGCAGAATCAGTGAGAAGTTCAAACTACCCTACTTTGTACTTTAATAACAGACTAACTTACAATGAATACAGTTATGATGACGAAACACTAGATACAGGGATGTTAGTAGACACTCAAAACATAGCAAGTCTAAATATATCTTGGAATATACTTGATTTTGGGTCAACTACTGATAAATATGAATCTACATACCAAGAATATCTAAGTAATTTATCTATTCTAGAGCATCAAAAAGCTATTGCTGATGTTGATTATAGACTTGCAAAAAAATCATTAGAAATTTCAAAAGATAAAATAGAAGCAACAAGATCAACACTAGAAGCAGCAAGTGCAACTTATGAGCTTATAAAACTTCGTTACCAAAACGGTATTGTAGACAACATAGCATATCTTCAAGCATTAAGTGAGAAATTTGAAGCAAGCCGTGGATATAAAAGAGCGCTTTATGACTATGAAGTTAAAAAAGCTGAACTAATTTACTATAGTGGAAAGAATATTAAGGAGTATTTACAATGAGAAAACTAGCTATATCTTTAGCAACAATTGCTATATTATTTTCGGGGTGTTCAGATGAAAACCAAGCATCATCACCTCAAAAACAACAAAAACAGATGCCTGCTCTTCCAGTAAAAGCACATACTGTAAAAATCGAAAATGTTAGTTTTGAAAAGAACTACTCTGCTATACTAAAACCTTTTCAAGAGGTTGATGTAGTAGCCCGTGTTAACGGACTTCTAATAACAGAGAACTTTAAAGAGGGTTCATACGTAAAAAAAGGTGATCTTTTATATGAGATCGAAAAAGATGAGTATAAAGCTACACTTGATACTTCAAAAGCAGCACATTTAAAAGCTCAAGCTAACTATAAAAAAGCTCAAAAAGATTATACAAGAGTCTCTTATCTTTTTAAAAATAAAGCTGTAAGTGAACAAGAGTATGATAATACAGTATATGCTTATGAAAATGCTGAAGCTGAATTAAAAAGAACTGAAGCTGAGTTAAAAAATGCTCAAATCAAGTATGACTATACTACTATAGAAGCACCTATTAACGGTGTTGTAGGAATTAGTACAAGTGATGAGGGAAGCTATATAGAGTCTCAAAATTCAGTTCTTACAACAATAACAGCAATCGATACAGTTTACGCTGAGTTTTCAATAGCAAGCCGTGACATAGCAAAATATATATCTCAGATCAAAAAAGGCTCAGAGATATCTATAAAAGTTGGAAATAAAACACATAAAGGTAAAGTTGACTACATAGCTCCAAAGCTTGATTCTAAAACAGATACTTTGCTTATCCGTGCAAAGCTTCAAAACAAAGACAAAGACTTAGTAATCGGTTCTTTTGTTGAAGTGGTACTTAGTGGTTTCAGTTATGATAATGTTGCAAAAATACCACAAAATACACTTATAAAAACACCAGAAGCAAATATGGTTTATGTGATCAAAGATGGTACTGCAACTATGAGACCTGTTAATGTACTAGATACAACTAAAGGCATGGCTATTATATCTTCTGGATTAAATAGTGGTGAGCAAGTTATTTCAAGCAATATTGCAAAAGTTAGACCTAATGCTAAAGTTGCAGTAATGGGTGGTAAATAAAATGTTTTCAGCATTTTTTATAAAAAGGCCTGTATTTTCGGCTGTAATGTCGATCATTATAGTTTTAGCCGGACTTATATCTATGTTCTCCCTGCCGGTTTCAGAGTATCCTAGAGTTTCGCCTCCTCAGATCGTAGTATCTACTGCTTATCCTGGAGCAAGTGCTGAGACGATCTCAAAAACCGTTGCAGCACCTCTTGAAGAGCAGATAAATGGTGCAAAAAATATGCTTTATATGAATTCTCAGTCATCTGATAGCGGTGCTTTGAGTATAAGTGTGTTTTTTGAAACAGGTACAGATCCTGACGAAGCAAAAATAGACGTAAATAATCGTGTTCAAGCAGCCTTAACAAGACTACCAGAACAAGTAAAGCGTCAAGGTGTTACTGTTTCTGAGAGAAGTCCAGATATGCTTCAGGTTGTGATCCTAAGCTCACCGAACCAAACAAAAGATATAACTTATATATCGAACTACGCACTTATGAATGTTGTTGATGATCTAAAGCGTATCAAAGGTGTTGGAGATGTTAGAATTTTTGGTGCAAAAGACTACTCTATTCGTGTTTGGATAGATCCGTTAAAACTAAAAAAATACTCTTTAACTGTAAATGATCTGGTTCTTGCTATTCGTGAACAAAATGAGCAATACTCAGCAGGAAAGCTATCTGCTGAGCCTATAGCTGATTCTGAAATGTTTACATATACACTTGAAACTCCAGAGAGACTGAGTGATCCAGAAGAGTTCTCAAACATAATTATAAAATCAAATGAAGATGGAAGTGCTTTAAAATTAAAAGATTTAGCATCAGTTGAATTAGGTTCAAAAAGCTACTCTATGAAAACAAAGCTAAACAACTCTCCAGCTATCCCTATGGGTATATTTTTACAGAGTGATGCAAATGCCATAGAAACTGCAAAAGCTGTAAGAGAGACTATGGTTGAAGCAGCTAAAAGTTTTCCTGAGGACATCTCATATAAGATCCCTTATGACATTACAGACTTTGTTCAGGTATCTATAAATGAGGTTATAAAAACATTTATTGAAGCTATTATATTAGTTATACTGATCATATACCTGTTTTTACAAAATGCCAGAGCTACACTTATACCTATTTTAGCAGTACCTGTATCTATTCTTGGTGCATTTGCCGGAATGTATATG
>Ga0193965_1000575_pt1 | contig 11286 bp, 9 predicted proteins | sample FB_8_MG_FD_140330 | JGI IMG/M metagenome (GOLD analysis project Ga0193965, IMG submission 140330) | Microbial mat bacterial communities from the Broadkill River, Lewes, Delaware, United States - FB_8_MG | ecosystem: Environmental > Aquatic > Freshwater > River > Microbial mats | place: USA... | reverse complement strand
ATTACCAACTTCATAACCTTTTGGTTTTAGAGATATTTGATGCTCTTTTATTTTTGATATATGATTAAAATAAAATTTTCTTTTACAAATTAAATATTCTTTTAAACCAGTAGCAGACCATGGTAAAGTAGATAAATCTATATCTAATACAATATCTTTATAATAGTGTTGAAGCTCTTTTTTTTGGTAAAGTATATTTGAGTAATCTTTTTTTACTAAATATTTTTTATATTGAGGAAACAGTTGAACTACAAATCTACTCATAGATGAAAGCTCATCATCTACATAACTAATAGCAATAGATTTTGCTTTATCGAAAAATCTTTTATAATAATATCTTTGTAGGTTTTCTCTATCTTTTATAGTTGGTAATTTTACCAACTCTTTTAGTGAAGATGATATAAATTTATCTTTTACACTTATTTTTGGTATTTTATCATCATTAAAATCTATTACAATAACACCATCAAAAGATACAACTCTAGTTTCTAATATACCTAAAACAGTAATTTTACCACCTCTTGTATCATCTAAAGTTATAGTAGATAGTTTATTTTGTAATAATTTCATAAAATCTTTTACTAAAACTTTTATAAATCCTGATTTTATGTTTGTAAAAAGTAAAATCTCTAATGATATTCTTATTTGTTCAAACTTTTCTATTAAGTCAAGATTAGTTTCTAAAGAGAATAGATAATCTAAAATCTCATTAAATAGTTCTTGTGAAATAGGTTTATTCCAGTTCTTACTAAAAAGAGTATCAAATCTCTTTTCATCTAAAGCTAAAAACTTAGATTTCTCTTCATCTTTTGGTTCTTTTTCTATAATAATTTTTGATATTAATTTTATAACTTGCATAATTTTATTATTTTTAATATCAATACCAACAGCAAAGTTAAAATACCCCTCATTATCAAATAGCTTTAAAGTCTCTACAATAGTTTCATTTGGAGTAACTACTACTATTTTTTCTGGAGCTATACCTTTATTTATCATATTTGTAATTTGATACTTTATAAATCCTATTTGCTCTATTGAAGATGATATATTTGATATTGTGATATCTTCTGTCATATCATCAACTATTTTTTTACTTAAAATTTTTTTATTTGTTAAATCAATATCATAAGTATAGTTTATCTCTAATTCATCTTCTATAAAATCAAATAGTTTTATATTTTTTTTATTATATTGATTTAGAGTTAATTTTATAATTACTGTAGATATTTTTGATATATCTTTTATAATATTAAATTCAAATTTAGATAAATACCCCTCTTGATATATCTCTATTTTAGGATATTGAGAGATATACTGTTCATTTATTACATAACTATTTGGAAGCATAAAATTATCAATATAATCATTTTGCTCTAGTAACTCTACATAACTCTTATAAACATATTTTAAAATCTCAATATGGTCACTATATAAAATATAAGTATCATATTCTAATAATGTATCAAGCTCTATATACTCACTAGCTAACTCATTAAAAAAACGAAATATATATTCACTTTGTTTTAAAAAACTATTAAAGCTATCACTAAGCCCCAAACTTGATATATCTATATTATTAACAACCTCTTTTAGATAAATAATTTTTAAATCTTTATCTATAAATTTTCTATCATATTCATCTTTAATAGCTAATTCAAAAAGATTTCCAATAGTGATAATTTTATCTAAAAATTGATTTTGATTTTTTTGAACACTTATATATTCTCTTATTGCTCTTGTTGTAGGAAAAACTATCATATTAATTAAAAAGGTCTTTTTTAGTATCTGTAAAAAATTTCCAATTTATAGGAAGTATTTTAATAACTGCATCTTTTTCTATCTTCTCATTTTGTTTATTTAAAACCATCATAGAGTTACAATTTTGTAAAGTAGATACCATTCCAGGAGAGCGTTTATTTGATGGAGTGAAATATTCTCCATCAAATAAGCCAGGTACTAAAGTAGTTCTACCTTTTTTATTATTAAATTTATCTTTCATCTTTGTTAATAAAATATTATGATAAATATTTTTATTACCACTTAGTTTTTGTAAAATAATTTTACCAAACATCTCAAATATTAAAGAAGAAGCCAAAGGGTTACCTGGTAGATTTAAGATATAAGTATTTTTAATTTTACCAAATACTGTAGGTTTTCCAGGTTTTATAGTGATACCATCTATAATTATATCCATATCAAATGATTCAAAAGCCTCTTTTGTAAAATCTGCATCACCTTGACTTATACCACCCGTTGTAATAATTAAATCTGAATAAAGTGAATTTTCTATAGTTTGTTTAAGTGAATCTAAATTGTCTTTTGCCATACCAACAAATGCAACATCAGCTCCAAGCTCTTTTGCTCTTGCTAAAAGAGTTGGGGTGTTTGAGTTATATATTTGATACTCTTCCCTTTTTTCATAATGAAGTTTTAACTCCTCTCCACTTGTAAAAACAGATACTTTAGGTTCTTTATATACTTTTATATGTGAAATCCCTTGAGAAGCTAACATAGTAATAGTGGCAAAATTTATCTCATCTCCATCTGATAAAAATTTCTCCCCTTTTTTTATATCTTCCCCTTGAAATCTAATATGTTGATTATTTTTAATTTTTGAAGGTAATAAGATATAATTTTCATCTATAATCTCTACTAACTCAAATGGAACAACAGCTTGTGCAGATGTAGGTACTCTAGCCCCTGTCATTATTTTTACACATTGAGTCTCTTTAATTTGTGTTTGTTTATGGCTACCTGCAAAGATATTATCTATTACTTTGACCTCTTTTCCCATATCTGCTAATTTTACAGCATATCCATCCATTGCAGAGTTATTAAAAAGTGGTAATGAGTGCTCTACAAAAATATCTTGGGCTGATACTCTTTGATTTGCATTCTCAATAGGTAAAATCTCAAAAGATACTTTTTTAACCTCTTTTGTTATCCTTCTTAATGCTTCTTTTATACATATTCCCATATCTTCACCTTATTATAAGTTTTTTTCAATATTAATTAGCTCAACTATCCCATCATACATATCTTGAACACATTGAACTTCAGTTACACCTAATCTTCTTTTATTTGAGATATCATAAATTCCACCAATAGATTTTGAGTGTTCTCCATTAATTCCTCTAATTTGTAGATGGTGATTATCACAAATTTTTTTAAACTTTTCCATATTAGAAGATAGTTTTGGTAGTTTTATATGAACACTAGCTCTCATAGCAGTACCTAGATTTGTAGGGCAAGATGTTATATAACCTAAATGCTCATTATAAGAAAACTCCATCTCTTTTTCTAGTTTTGAAATTGCATCTGTAAGTCTTGCAAATACATCTTTTATATCTCCACCTTTTTGCATAGATATAACTCTTAATTGGTCCTCTTCATTTATCCAAACTAAAAAAGTTTTTTTATTATTATAAAAAATACCTCTACCTTGTGGCCAATCATTATTTAATCCAGCTGATTCTAAAAATCTATCACCCTCTTTAAATAAAAAATGCTCTTTTATTAACATCTCTTGAGTTTTTTTATCCATATTATATAATGGGTAGTAATCACCTTTTAAATATCCACTTAATGATAATAGTGTATTTGATACAACTTTTTCAACATTATCTCTTTGCTCTTTAGAAATAGCAGGACCTAATGGGATATTTTTTATATTTCTAGCTACTCTAATTCTAGTTGATACTATAAATTCATTAGTAGGGTCTGGATTTGGGGCATCTAAATTATCTTTATTTAAATCACTTTTATGTTTGTCATTTTTAGAAAAACCGTGATACTCTTCTATTATTTTATCAAAAAAATCACTAAAAAGAGTATATGTTTCTTCATCTCCTGCATAAGCACCTATACCACTATCTGGATTTTCTATACCAGATTTTATAGCATCTATAAAACTAAAATTATTTTTTGTTTTTTTGTTTTTATATTGTTCAAAAATCTCTTTTGTACAATATTTTGCCATTAGAGACTTATGTTCGTTTGTAAAATTTGGATATTGCATACTGTTCCTTTTTGGTTAATTATATCGATTCTTTTACGATATCTTCTAAATCCTCTTTTATATCAAGATGTTTTGCTTTATCTTGATTTAAGATATGTTCACAATCTTTACATATAGGGATAATGTTTTCAAGATTATATTTACCATTATCTTTTAGGCTTTTTATCATATATATTTGTACTGTATTTATATCAAGCTTTTTACTACATCTAAAACATTTTTTATTATCTCTTTGAAGAAGTGCATGTTTTCTTTGCATCCAGTCATTTGGTAATTTATTTCTGTTTGGTTCACAATTAAATACATAACTTCCCCATTGTATATTTTGAGGTGTTGTACTTGGAAATTTACTCTCATCAAGTATTAAATCAAAATACTCTTGTAATATATGCTCTATGATCATATACATTCTTGCATCTGGATTTGGTTCAGATTTTGTTTTATCTACAATAGAATAATCAAATAGTATATCAGGGTAAGTTTTTTCTAAATAGCTTTTAAGTCTAATTAAAAAAAGTTCAAAGGGGCTATTTCTGTAAAAAAATCTTTTAATTTGCTCTTTGAATAAAAATACAAATAGAAAAACAACTATTAACAATATTGTAGAAGAGATAATAAAATCTAAGCCTAAAAAATACATATCTACCCTTTAATTTTATTTAATTATATCTTAATTTCACTTCAAGATACTTAAAATAATTATAACTTAATAAAGCTAACTATAATATTTTTTTAGATAAAATGGCAGTCCTTTAGATTTAATAATCTATTGTGAAATTCACATGTAGTAATTCTAATTAGAATTGTACTAATTTTTTTAGTATGAATGACTACAGAGGGCTAAATTCTAAAAAATAATCCGGCAAAAATGCCAAAAGAAGGAACTATTATGGTTACAATGAAAGACTTATTAGAGTGTGGTGTACATTTCGGTCACCAAACAAGAAGATGGAATCCAAAAATGAAAAAATTCATATTTGGTGTTAGAAAAAATATTTATATTATAGATTTACAAAAAACTCTTAGATACTTTAGATATACTTATAATTTAGTAAGAGATGAAGCAGCTGCTGGTAAAACAATGATTTTTGTTGGTACAAAAAAACAAGCTAGCGAAGCTATTAAAAAAGCTGCACTTGATTGTGGTATGCCGTATGTAAACCATAGATGGTTAGGTGGAATGTTAACAAACTACCCAACAATGAAAAAATCAATTAGAAAATTAGAGATTATTAAAAAAATGAGAGAAGAGGGTCAATTAGACCTTATGACTAAAAAAGAAGCTTTAATGCTTACTAGAAAAGAGAAAAAACTTGAAGATTACTTAGGTGGTATCAAAGAGATGAAAAACATCCCTGATATGATGTTTGTAATTGATGCAGTTAAAGAAAAAATCGCTATTTTAGAAGCTAGAAGACTTGGAATTAAAGTTTATGCTCCATTAGATACAAACTGTGACCCTGATTTAGTTGATTTCCCAATCCCTGGAAACGATGATGCTATTAGATCTATTCAACTTTTCTGTAATGAGTTTGCTGCTGCAATGAATGAAGGTAAAGCTGCTCTTGCTGAAGAAGCTGGTATAGAAGTTGAAGAGGAAGTTATAACAGAAGCTGAAAAAGAAGAAGTAGTTCAAGAAGCAGCAAAAGAAGCTGAAGCTACAACAGAGGAAGCGTAATTATGGCTGGTGCAACTCCAAAACTTATTAAAGAATTAAGAGAAAAATCTGGTGCAGGTATGCTTGATTGTAAAAAAGCACTTAATGCTTGTGATGGTGACCTTGATGAAGCGATGAAGCATTTAAGAGAAGCTGGTTTATCTAAAGCTGCTAAAAAATCTTCAAATGTTGCTGCTGAAGGTATTGTATCTATTTTAGTTGATGATAACAACAAAAAAGCTACAATGGTAGAGGTAAATTCACAAACAGATTTCGTTGCTAAAAATGAAAACTTTTTAAATCTTGTTTCTAATATCACTTCTCATGTTCAAGCTACAGAAGTATCTTCTACAGAAGAGTTAAATAAAACAGAAATTAATGGAACTAACTTTGAAGAGTATTTAAACTCTAATATTGCTACTATTGGTGAAAATATCGTTGCTAGAAAAATGATAAATATCTCTACTGATAATGGTGTTATTAATGGATATGTTCATTTAGGTAAAGTTGGTGTTTTAATTGCTGCTACTTGTGATGAAGCTGCAAAAGAGAAAACTGTTGATTTACTTAGAAAAATAGCTATGCATGCTGCTTCTATGAAACCAACAGTTATATCTTACAAAGATTTAGACCCTGAATTTGTTGAGTCTGAAAACAAAGCTATTATTGCAGATATTGAAAAATTAAATGTTGAATTACATAGACTTGGTAAACCAGAAAAAAATATACCTGAGTTTGTTTCAAGAAGTCAATTAACAGATGAAGCTATAGCAGCAGCTGAAGCTAGAATGACTGAAGAGTTAAAAGCTGAAGGTAAGCCTGAAAAAATTATCCCAAATATCCTAAAAGGTAAAATTGCTAGATGGATTGAAGATAATACTCAATTAGATAAAACAAATGCACTATTAAGCCAAAACTATGTTATGGATGATTCTAAAACTGTAGAAGAAGCTATTAAAGAGTGTGACCCTTCTATAGAACTAGTTGAATATATAAGATTTGAACTAGGTGATGGTATAGAGAAAAAAGAAGAAGATTTTGCTGCAGAAGTTGCTGCTCAAATGGCTTAATATTAGCCCTAATTCTTGAAAAATAATGAGTTCTAATATTAATTTAGATTCAAATACACAAGACCCTCTACTAAAAGTAGAGGGTGTTTCTCATAATTTTGACTATCCACTATTTAATGATATAAATTTAACATTAAATAAAAAAGAGACAATATCTATTATAGGTACAAGTGGAAGTGGGAAATCAACACTTTTAAATATATTTTCATCATTACTTATACCAAATAGTGGAAAAATATACTATAATAATATAGATATATTAAAACAAAACAAAAAAGAGTTATTAAAAATAAGAAGAGATGAATTTGGGATTATATTTCAATCTCACTATCTTTTTAGAGGTTTTAATGCAATTGAAAACCTACATATAACAGAGCTTTTAAATGATGTAAAAATAGATGAAACATTACTAAAAAAACTAAACATAGAACATATAATGAAACAAGGAATTGGTGAGATAAGTGGTGGGCAACAACAACGACTATCTTGTGCAAGGGTTTTAACTAAAAGACCAAAAATAATATTTGCAGATGAACCAACAGGAAACTTAGATACAAAAACTGCACACGATGTTATCGATATCTTATTTGATTATATACAAGAGCATAATGCTGGTATGATTATAGTTACACACGATGAAAAACTAGCATATAAATGCGATAAAGTTTATAAACTAAATGAATATAAATTGGAGCAATTAAAATGAGAAATCTAATTCTTATATCAACAACCCCTATGGTAATTAAAATTTTTAAATTGGTATCTAAAAAGTTAGATATTAATTTAGAGGTTTTATCAGAGGCTCAAATAGACCACAAAGTTGATATTATTGTTGTTGATAAAAATTTAATAGATGATAGATTTTCTATTTTAAAAACATACTCTAAACAAATAGGTGCAATAACAAATGAGGTTTTACCTTTTGATATGGCAAATGATTTTACCATACCATTGCCTTTTTTACCATCTGCTCTTCAAACTATTTTATCTGACAGAATAAAAATACTTTCAGAGCAAGATAGAGCAAAAACATATGTTTCAAATATAGATACTCACTCACCTTCTCAAAGTTTAGAAGAGATTAGAAATATAAATAATAGTTTAGAGGTAGATGAGGAGAATAAAGTTGAAACTGCTATTGGTTATCTTGATGAGTTAGCAGATAGTATAACTACTGATATTGATGATGATGAAGATGAAGAGGATGGGATTATTAAAATGGATTCTATCTATGATGAAGTAGATGGGGGGATTTTAGATACAAATGAGTTATCAAGCTTAAAAGAGATTATTAATGTAAAAGATAACTCATCTTCAAAAAATCAAAATAAAGAGTATATTGAAAACGAACAAGAGGAACAAAAAGATTGGTTAGATTTAAGTTCAATTATTGATACAGCTATTAATGAATTAAATACTACAGATACTCTTGAAAACAGATACTCAGGAAGTGAAGTAGAGATTCTTGTAAATGACCACTCGTTAACTAAACTAACACCTTTATTAAATATGTTAGACCAAGATATTATAAATCAGTTAATAGAGGGGAAATTAATAAATATAAAATTACGATTGGGTGAAGAGGAGAATAGAAATGAATAGTTTGATAAATAAAGGTGCAATTTTACTTTTATCTGGTCCTAGTGGGTGTGGAAAAAGTTCTTTATTAAAAGAGTTATATAAAGAGATAGAATCTTACTATTTTTCTATATCTACAACAACAAGAGAACCACGAGTTGGTGAAGTTGATGGAGTTGATTATTTTTTTGTAACAAAAGAGGAGTTCCAAAAAGATATAGAAGATAATAATTTTTTAGAGTGGGCCGAAGTTCATGGTAACTATTATGGTACATCTTTAAAACCTATAAAACAAGCTCTAATAGAATCTAAATTAGTTATATTTGATATTGATGTGCAAGGATTTGAGCAAGTTATAAAAGAGTTAAGAGATATAACAACAACTGTATTTATAACAACTCCATCTTTAAGTGAACTACAACAAAGACTTCAAAATAGAGGTACAGATTCTCAAGATGTAATTGATAAAAGAATAAATAATGCAATTAAAGAGATAAATTATATAGATAAATATGATTATTTTATAGTAAATGATGATTTAGATGTAGCATCAAATGAGCTCATATCTATTGCAAAAAGTGCTTTAATTAAATCATCACTATTTGATAAAAATCAAATTATAAAAAATTGGAAAAAATAAAACTTAGAATAGGAATAAAATGGTAAATATTGAAAGAACAATAGACTTTATTTTAACAAAACGGGAACTTAAACAAAAAAATATAGATTTACTTTCAGAAACTATTTCTAAACTAAAAGAGAACTTACTTGACTTTAAATTATTAAAAGAGAATTTAGAAAAAAAAGTAGATGCTGATTTTGGGGATATAAACTTTGATAAAGTATTATCTAATAGTGATGTTTTATATAATGAAGCATCTAAAATGAAAAAAAGGTTCTCAAGAAAAAGAATAAATATAGCTGTTATTGGACAAGCTAGACAAGGTAAAAGTAGATTATTACAATCTATCTCAGGTCTTAGTGGTGTTGAGATACCATCAGGAGATTCTCAACACTGTACAGGGGTAAAGAGTGTAATTGAAAATAGCTCTAATAAAGAGACAGAAGCTACTGTTAGTTTTTATGAAAGAGATGTTTTTTTTAAAGAGATTATTTTACCCTACTATACAACTCTAAAGCTAGATGAACCATATAGTTTAGAAGATTTTGGAACAGAAGAGCTAGAGCCTAGTAGAGATGATTTTAATGCAACTCAAAAAGAGTTATATAGACATCTTAAAAATTATCATAAAAAATATTCTCAATACAAAGATTTATTATCAACTTCAGATATAAACATTCAAAGAAAAGATATTAGAAAATATGTAGCTCAAGATAATGCAAAAGGGGAAAGAATATATTCTAATTATTTAGTAGTTAAATCATTAGAGATTTATGCTAAATTTCCTCAGTCTCATTTGGGAAAAATATCTTTAATAGATTTACCTGGTATGGGTGATACAAAATTAGGAGATGATACTAGAATATTAAATGAGGTAAAAGATAATATCGACCTTGTATTTTTTGTAAAAAAACCATCTTCAAGAGGTGATTCTATTACTGAAGCTGATGTAAGACTTTATGATATTGTAAGAGATGGGTTAGATAATATACCTATTGCATTATCTTCATATATGATTTTAAATAATGATAAAAAAGATAACAATCAAAAAAACTGTATAGAGATTCAAGATGAGTTAAAAGACCATTACAGCTACAAAGTATCAAAAGCTTTAATTGTAGATTCTACAAATAAAAATGAAGTAAATAATATGCTTTTAGAATCATTAGAGGATTTATCAAGAAATATAGAAAAAATAGATAATGATATAGTATTAAGTTTAGAGAAGCAAATAGAGTTAATAAAACCTCAATACACTAAACTCTTTCAAAAATTAAACTCAAAATTTGTTTCAAATGCAAATATAATGCTTGAAGACCATAGAGAATTTAAAAAGCTTTTTAGTGATTTTTATGATAAATTAGTAGAGCTATTAGATAGTAGAAAAAACACATTAAAAAAGAGTTTTAATCAAGATGGTGAGAATTCAAGATTAAATAAAATTTTTGAACACGCTATTAATAATATATTTAAATCTATTGAAGATGATAAAGATAACTATAGACAATATATACATAATGTTATAGATACAACAGCAAAAAAGAAAAATAGTTTAGAAGCTGGAAAAGCTGAAGCTATGAATATTATGAGAAATAATTTAGCTAAAAGATTTTTTTGTTTAGATGATGAATTAGAAAAGATGATGTATATTATGAGGGAAGATGTTATTAATATCTTTGAAGATGATGAAGTAAAACTACACAAATTAGTTGATAAAGATGAAACTATACTTGATGGACTTATAAGACTTATGGATGATGAAAAACACAAAGGTATAAAAGAGAGTTTAAAAAACTTTACCTATTTTAAATTATCTTACAGAGGTATTATGCATAATAAAATAAGAAAAATTTTAAATAAACTTGACCCTATGTTAATACCAAGAGAGGACCAAGATTTTGGAACAGATTCTAAAAAAATAGCTAGTTTTTTAATAGATGGGATTTATGATGAGGTAGCTTATGAATCACATCAATCTCTAAAGCAGTTTATCACTCAACCACATCTATCTATGTTTACAGTAACAGAAGAGCTAGTAGATGGTGTGCTTTATTCACATAATTCATATAACGAATGGGAAGACCTAATGAAAGAGAACCAAGAGGTTATGTGGAAAGAGGAATTTGAAGAGTTAGCTAAAAAAAATAAAATGATTATAAAATGGAATAATAAATTAGATGATATGAAAGATTTATTAAATATATTAGCAATCTAAAGAGGGGAATTATTATGATAGGTTTTAATAAAGAAACAACTATAAATATAACAATGATAGGTGCAAGTGGAGTTGGAAAAACTACACTTCTTACATCTATGTACAATGAGTTTAATAGAGATTTCT
>Ga0193965_1000574_pt1 | contig 11291 bp, 13 predicted proteins | sample FB_8_MG_FD_140330 | JGI IMG/M metagenome (GOLD analysis project Ga0193965, IMG submission 140330) | Microbial mat bacterial communities from the Broadkill River, Lewes, Delaware, United States - FB_8_MG | ecosystem: Environmental > Aquatic > Freshwater > River > Microbial mats | place: USA... | reverse complement strand
GAGATAGAGAGCTGTCTCAGTACCTGGCCAGCATGGAACCCATAGGTCAGCCATACCTGCAGAGTTTGACATTCTTGGATCCATAACTACAAGCTTTGCACCCTTTTTACGAGCATCTGCTATAAGACCAGCTGCTTGTTGGAAGTAGTGACCCGCATCAGCAGCATGTGATGACTGAAGGAAAATAAGTTTTGCATTAACCCAGTCAGGTGAGTTTCTATCATCATTTGCCCATTGGATAGTACCTTCTCTAGCACCAGCAGAACAGATGTTTGTATGAGAATCATATCCATCGCAACCCATAGAGTGTGGTACACGGTGTCCAAATCCATTTTCATTTGGTCGTCCAACATGATACATGATTGATTTTTTAGAGATTTCATCACCCACTTTAAGAGTGTCATGCATCTTTTTACCAATCTCTGCCATAGCAGTGTCCCAAGTGATTCTAACCCATTTACCTTCACCTCTTTTAGAACCTGGAGCTCTTTTGAGTGGGAAAGGGATACGATCTGGATCATACATTTGTGATTGTGTGGCATAACCTTTTGCACAGTTTCGTCCACGACTACCTGCGTGTAGTGGATTCCCCATATACTTACGAACAGCTAGTTTTCCACCTTTTTTGTATTCAGTGAGGTCAACCCAAGCGGTCAACCCACATGCAGCTTCACAGTTTGAACAAGCAGTTGGTACGAGCATATACTCTGTAGCTTTGATACCATCAGGGTTTTTTTCACTCTGAATACCATGTCTACCTGTACCACCTCTTTTCCAGTCATTACCATCAAGCTCTGTAAAGCTATCCCACTCATCAAGTGGTGGATAGAAAGAGAGAGTTTTTGGTGTTGGAGTAAATTTACTCTCATCTGCTATAGCTGGTGTAGAGGCGATAGTCTCAAATACACCCTTAGCTAGAGCTGCACCTGCGACAGTGTATGCACTGCCTTTGAGGAAGCTTCTTCTACCTTCGATAAATGAAGGTTTGTTGTTGTTCATTGATTTTGTCATTGATATCTCCTTCTTAACTCAACGGTAATAATTGTGGTATTTTAAGCCATACATCTTTGGCCATATAGAGTCCAATCAATGCTAAAATAGCTCCAAAACGAAGAAGCGTTTTATTGTCACTCTTCATAGCTGATGTAGCGAGGAAGAAAGGAGCAATAAACCCTAGAGTCATCGCCATCCAGAACTGTACATTATACTCACCACCAGAGTGAACGAAAGCTAATGTTGCTTCAGCTTCAGCTGCTTTAAATGAGAAGAAGTACTCTCCCATATACATCATAAAACTAAAGAATACTGACATAGCTAAAACAAGGGCTAGATCTTTACGAACATCTTTACTCCAAGAGTCAGAGATAAAGATAAGTGCTGCAGAACCTGCCATAAATGCTGCAAGAAGCATCTGCATCAACTCTGTAGGTGCTTGCCATAGTTCTCTAGCACTAGACTCTGCCATAATAATAGCAGTATAGAGTGTAACTGGGATAGCTAAAAAGACAGTAAATGGAAAAATCTTTTCATATACTTCACTGTTTCCTCTTACACTTTTTGAAAACTCACAGTGTCTTCTAAAGTCAGGGAAAGCATCAAGCAGACCTATAAGCATCATAACAGTAACTAGACCTGTCAATACAGTAGCCATCCAAGCACCAACAGTAATAGCTGAAGTCCAATGAGGGTGTAAGAATATATTTAACATTCTCATTGGTTGATGTAAGTCTAATAGAGTAAAGAGTAAGAATACATTGAGTGCTATAAAAGAGATGAGTGGCATTGTCCATCTAAGACTTGGCATATCCTCTTTTTTGTGTCTATAGAGTAAAAATGCACCTATTAAGATAACACCTGTTCCTATACTTTTTGCCCACATATTAAGCGTAATCATCCATCCCCAGATAATACCAGGAAGTGCAACATCCATTGAGACAACAGCTTGTGTTGCGTTAATACCATGCTCTACCATCTAGTGACCTCCTTTTTCTTTATGAGACTCTTTGTCATGTGATTCATCAGCAGTTGTTTGTTCAAAATCCATGAAGCTTTTGTTATCAACATCTGCATGACCTGCAAATGGAGCAAGGAATCTATCAAGTATTGTATGGTGAGGATCACCAACATGATCTAAATGTGTTATATTGTTAAAGAGACCATATCCCTCTATTCTCTCATGTGCTAGAGGATTGAGTGTTTGATTACCTCCACCTACATAGTAGTGTTTAGGATCAGTATGTTTTTCAGGTTTACGCACTTGTACGCCACCTTGATGCTCCATAATATATCTAGCAATATGACTCGTATCATCTTCCACATCACCAAAGATATTAGCTTCTACTGGACAAGCAACTACACACGCTGGCATCATACCACTCTCAATACGGTGAGCACAATATGTACACTTATCTGCTGTGTTTGTCTCAGGATCCATATAAATCGCTCCATAAGGACAGGCCATCATACATCCAGCACACCCAATACAACGCTCACTATCAACATTTACAATACCATTTTCTAAATAATGTAGTGCCGATACAGGACAGATTCTCTCACACGGTGCATTTTCGCAATGATTACAACGCAATGGTGTAAAATGTCTCGACGCATCAGGGAAAGTACCCACATCAATATATTTAACGCGTAGACGCCAAGAGCTTAGTGGTACTTCATTTTCCACTTTACACGCGACTTCGCAACCCTTACACCCCATACATAGGTTTAGGTCAACCAAGAAACCAAGTTTCATGCTTCCTCCTTAAATTTTAGCTTAACTTATAGTAACTATAAGCATCCCTTAAATGCGATATTAAGGGCATTCGCCTAGGTATTATTTTAATGGCTTTTGGATTAAAAGATAATTATATTAATGAAGTTTTGATAAGTTTTTTTGATTAATGTGGTTCAATGTTACAAATTGATAAAGATATATTATTTGTTCTATCAGATTAAAGGTTAATCGATGATTTTCTCGCAAATGCCCTAGGTGCAATGATGAATGCTAGTTACCTAATTTCTAATGCATAATTTGGGTTTAAGTGTAGTAGGTGGAGAATAAATAAATTTATTCTCCTTTATTCATTATGAATTTATATGTTCAACAGCAGATCTAAATGCTGTTTTTACATCACTACTTTTAAATGGTTTTGTGACTTGTAAATCATATAATTTATGTTGATTATTATCAAAACTAGGATCACCAGTTATTGTAATAGAGAATATTGGTTTGAGATTCTCTTTGTTTTCCAATTTTCTTAGTTTTTCCATCATTTGTGAACCTGTCATATTTGGCATATGTTCATCAACAAAAGCTACATCAAACGGTTCATGTTTTATATATGCCTCTTTTATCATACGATATGCCTCTTTTCCATCCGTAGTATCTACTATATCACAATATTCTGTCTCAAGCATAGCTTTGAGAAGAACAATATTGATTTTACTATCATCTGCCAAAAGTATTTTTGCTTTTTTCCCTGAATAGACAGCACTATGAATTTTGTCACCATAGTAAGTATTCTCTGATATTATATTGTAAGAGGAGTATTCACTGTTTTTATTCAGAGAGAAGAGATCCTCTTCGATGAGAACTATTTTCATATTCTCTATATCAGCAAGCTCAAGAACATCTGCTGATAATTTATGTTGGAAGCAAAATAGGTGCGTTGTATCAGGATCTAATGTATCACTAATGATAACATTCTCTTGAGGTATTCCTAAGGCTATAAGGTAGTTTCGTATATTTCTTACATTTGTACAATTTTCATTGTCTGATAAAAGGGTAATTTTTTTGTTTATATCTTCGCAAGGATTTTGTGATGGAGTCTCATCTACTACCGTAATAGGGATAGTAAAATAAAATCTACTCCCTTCTCCTAAATCACTTTCAAGTTCTAACTTACCACCAAGATCACTTACATACTTTGAAGATATAGCCAACCCTAGACCAGTACCACCAAAGTGCTTACTTGTATCCTCTTCTGCTTGTTTAAAAGATTCAAATATGATATCTTGTCTACTCTTATCTATACCTAATCCAGTATCAATAACTTCTATGCTTATTGTTTTTTTCTCTTTGTTATACAATACTTTAAAATCAATTCTCTTTTTAGAAGGAGTAAATTTATAAGCATTTCCAATAAGGTTGATTATGATTCGTTTTAATTTTAATTTATCTATAGAGATCTCTTTTGGAATCTCTGGAGAGATATGTATGACATAATGTACCTCTTTTTTATACATATTTGCAGAGAAGATATCACCAACCTGTGCAAAAAATTTGACTGAGTTGACGGTAGTCGGTCGAGATGTTGTTATCTCATGACTCTCTTTGACTTGTTCTAAAATAGAATCGGTGAGGTTGTTGATAAAAGCAGCACTCTCTTTTGCATTTTCTATAAAGACTTTAAGTCTTTTATCATCAATCTGCTCTTCTAATATCTCTAAGAACCCATATAAGCTATTGGCAGGTGTACGAATGTCATGAACAGTATTAGATAAGAAGAGCATTGTACTGCTGATTTCATCATTTTTAGCTCTATTTTTTTCAATCTTTTCAAATTTTTGATTTATATCTTGAGTATCAACTTGTAACTGTTTGCCATTAGCTGGAAAATCAGTTATTTTTATTATAATTTCATTCAAAAATGTAAAGAGTGAAGTTAATATATCAATATCTCTTCTTGTATAATGGATGTTATTCCCTACAAATCTAGAAATTCTTATTATACCTGTAAGATTATCATCTTTTAATATCGGTACTATCAATTGTGATCTAAGTTTTGCATTAGAAAGATTATCAATCTCTATTTGATAATGCTTTTCACTAGCAATATGATTGTATGTTAAAGCTTTTTTTGTTAAAAAACACTGCCCCAGAAGACCATCAGGATTAATCATCGAAAACTCTAACTTGTTATCTTTCTCTTTGTAGGTATATACTGATTGTCTATTTGCACTATATATAAAAAGTGTTAGAAAATCAGAATTTGTTATCTCATTAATTAATTCTTCTATACTAGAAAATATTTCTCTTTTATCTTGTGCTTTGGAGATATTATCCTGTACTTGTGTAACATTTTTAATAAAATTATTATCTATATTTTCCATCTTTATCATTATCCTCGAAATATTTGGTATTATATTAGCATATTTATGATTAAAATGGTTATTATTGTTAAAACAAATAATCTTATATTAATTGTTTTGTTAACTTTAAGCAATTTAATGCAAGAATAACTACAAAAATAAAAGGATCACAAAATGGGAATAACACCTACAGATGTAGAACAAGAGGTAAAGAGCGTAGACATTATTGTTTCTAAAGGTAATGAAGCAGGAGATGTGACTTATGCTAACCCTATCTTTTTTAAATTGGCAGGCTATACACAAGGAGAACTGTTAGATAAGCCACACTCTATGATACGCCATCCAGATATGCCAAAGATGATATTTAAATACTTATGGGATACTATTCAAAAAGGTAATGATGTCCATGCATTTGTTAAAAACTTATCTAAAGATGGTAGTTTCTATTGGGTCTATGCACATGTTAGAATGGCAAAAAACCCAGATGGCTCGTTTAGAAACTATGTTTCAACACGAAAAGCAATGAATCCAGCGGCAAGAACAATTATTGAACCATTATATCAAAAACTATTATCTGCTGAAGAGAGTGGTGGCATAGATGAATCACAAAAGGTTTTAGAAGAGTTTTTAGCTTCACATGGTGGTAGTTTAGATACTTTTAATGATATTATGATAAAAATACAAAACGGTTAACAAGGAAATATAATGATAAATTTTGAACAATCGATGAAAAGACTTAGAACTGTAAGTGGCTATTTAGGGTCAGCTGTACTCAATTTTTCTGGTGAAACACTCTATATGGATGCTGAGAATACAGGTGTAGATATTGCATACTCTGCAAGTATATTTAATGATGCATTTAGAATGATTTCTGAATCTTCATTAGATGTTGGCTTCTCTGATGCTTCATTTGTGGAAACAAAAACACATGACGGTCATGTATTCTTAATAAATAGTGCAGGTGACCAGTCTGGAGATAGCTTCTCTAAGCTCAATGTATTTGCCATTTTTAGAGATGATGGTAATGTTGCTCTCGCTAAAATGATAATCGAAAAAACTGCACAAGGTATGTCTAAAGAGATGTCTGAATTGTAGTTGTCTATCGTTGTACTTTTGGTACAACGATAAAGATTATTGTTTTTTCTCTATATACTTTCGTATCTGTTTTGGCATGTAGTATCTAAACTGCTTTGGATATATAAAGAGTTCTATCTCTCCCTCTTCCCCATCTATTTCACTCCAGTTATCAATATCTAATCGAATACCTATAATTCCAAGTGTTGGTAGTTTACTAAGATTTCCATCTATTAAACTATTTGCAAACTCTGTAAGTTCTGGATTATGACCCACCAAAAATATACTATCATATTGATTATCTTGTAAACTAAGGATATTTGTGATTTTTTCTGGTCGAACCATATAAAGCTCTTCCATATAGTGTATACGACCTTTATAATCAAGTTTTTGAGCTAACTCATCAGCAGTAATTTGTGCTCTTAACGCTAAACTTGATAGTATCAAGTCAGGTTTTATTTGTCGTAAAGCAGCATATGAACTCATCATATTTAAATCTTTATGACCTCTTTTACTTAAGCCTCTTTCAAAATCTCTTAGCTTGCCATCACTCCATTGAGATTTTGCATGTCGTATTAGATATAATGTTTTGATGGTAAACTCCTAATGTATAATACTATATCTTATATTTTATCATAATTTTACTACTTATTAGTAGTTTCAATATCTTTTTTTAGTAATTTTTCAATAGAAAAAAAGAATGTGGAACCTTTATGCAAAGTACTCTTGATTTCAAGTTCTGTTTGATGAAGTGTGAGAATGGTTTTTACAATAGCCAACCCTAATCCCATAGAATTATCCCAATCATGTGTGCCAGAACGATAAAATTTTTTCGTTACTTTGGACAGCTCTTCTGGACTAATACCCACTCCTTGGTCTATGATGAATATTCTATCACTCTTTATCTTAACCTCTACATCCTCTTTGGAGTATTTCAAGGCATTTTCAACTAAATTCTGAATAACTACTTCCATCAAAGTTGCATCAGCTACTATTGTAATGTTTGAACCCTCTATATTTATACTTCTCTGCTTGTACTTCTCTTCTAAGTTCTGTTTGATATCTATACATAGAGGCAAAAGATCAAAAGTTTGTAAAACTAATTTTGCCTCTCCACTCTCAAACTTGTTCCATAAAATCAATCTACGAAGTAGGTCTTCTATCTTTTCACCATTTTTAGCAATTTTAGATAAAAATTTCTCTTGAAGTGGACGAGAGATATTACTATCTTCTTGAAGTGTTTGGGCGTAACCAATAATTGCAGATATAGGATTACGAAACTCATGTGCAATAGCTGAGAGCATATCACTTCTTTGACGATTTTTCAGTTTGAGTTTTGTGTTGTATTTCTGTTTATCTGATTCTCTTTTTTTTGCACTATTAAGTACTTTACTAAGATTTTGATTAACAACAGTAAAGTACTGTTTTATAAAGTTATTTTTTTGACTACTCTTTTGTGTAGACTTTAGATTTAAGAGGTGATTATTGATTTGAGAGATTTCCATCTCTATCTTCGAGATAAATTCATAAAAAATATAAAGAATTGTTCCAAATGAGAGTGCTAAAAGTAGAGTCAAGGGTATGATATGTGAGGTATTTGCAATAAGTTCATTAAATATAAAAAAGAAGACAACAATCATAACCATGATTACGATTGTTATCCTCAAAAGTATATGTTTAGTCATATACTATTACTGTTTCTTAATTTTTGCTAATTTTTTTTCAACATCATCTATCCAGCTATTAAAATCTAATACACCGAAATATCCTGTAATTCGTTCCAATATTTTTTTCTCTTTTGTCATAAAATATATTGTTGGCACATATTTCGCATATGGGATATAGTTAGTTTTTACACTATCTCTATCTATCTTAACAAGTACAAATTGATCTAACCTCTCTAGTATGTTATCATCATTAAGCGTTCTCTCTTTCATCCTTATACACCAAGGGCAAGAGCTACTCTCAACCATGATCATCACAGCTTTGTTTTGCTTAGTAGCCTTAGAAAAAGCTGTTTCTAAATCCTTTTCCCAGTTTAAATCATCAGCAGAGATTGATGTAATCAGAAGTAGTAATACAATAAGAGTTTTATACATTTATTAATCCTTGTAATTGTTGTAAGTTTTAATCGTTTCTACAAAGACTTCATAGAGTTTTTGAACTTCATCTACTGTTGTTCGTTCGTTAGGTGCATGTATAGTATCATTGATAACACCAAACTCTACAATATCTACACCAAACTCTGCAAAAAACCTTGCATCACTAGTCCCACCAGCTGTAGAGTGTTTGGGAACTCTGTCACATACTTTTTGAATAGCACTATCAAGAGTTTTAACGATTGTAGTATCTGGATTTGTTAAGAATGATTTAGATGATTGATTAATATCTAATTCATAGTTACAAGATTTAAAATGCTCTTCAATAAAAGACTCTACATCTTCTACAGTTGTTTTGGTCGAGTTTCGTATGTTGAACATCATTTTTAATAGACCAGGAGAGACATTTGTCACTTCCATACCTGCACGAATATCTGTAATAACTAGTTTACTAGGTGAAAAATAATCATCTCCATTATCTAAATTCACTCCTGCTACATTAGGTAATATTGTAGCAATATCATGGATTGGGTTAATAGCTTTTTCAGGATAAGCTGCATGTCCTTGCTTGCCATATTGCTTGATTACTCCGTTAATTGAGCCTCGCCTTCCTATCTTGATAGCATCCCCAAAATCATCTTCACAAGTTGGTTCTGCGACAATACAAGCATCGGGTAAAAAATCTATAGAGCGAAGATGCTCTAACATGATTTTCGTTCCATAGATAGCATCACCCTCTTCATCACTTGTCAAAAGTACAGAGAGTGTCCCCTCAAACTCTTCACTTTTTTTGAGAGCTTGCACGAAAGCAGCAACACCACTCTTCATATCTTGCGTACCTCTTGCTATGATTGTACCATTATCTAAAACAGGTACAAATGGATTGGTATCCCAACCATCACCTGCAGGTACTACATCGACATGACCAGCAAAGCATAGATGAGGACCTTCACTAAATCGTTTATATAAAAAGAGATTTTTCACATCCTCTTCATTCTTCCATATCACTTCAAAATCATCAAGATAGGAGTGAATAAACTCTAATGAACCTGCATCATCAGGAGTGATTGATTCATAACTTAATAGTTTAATAAAGAGGTCAATAAGTTGCATTAATATGATCCTTTTGCTATCTCGCCACGATAGCTATATATACCACCAGCGTGGTTAATGACATGAGCATGTTCTTGCGACTTCATAACTCTCTGTAGTCGTCCACTGCGGCTACCTGTTCTACAAGTAAGTATGATAATCTCTTCTTTATACTCATCTATAATTGCTTTGACCCAGTTTTGGAACTCAGAAGTGGGTCTTAGGAGATCTACTCCCTTGACATGACCCATTTTATACTCCATAGGTTCACGCACATCTATAAGTACAAAATTAATCTTTCCTAAACTTCTATCTCTCAGTGCTTGCTCTAAATCTTCAGAGTTTATACTGATGCTATTCAATAGTTGATTCATAGTTATCTATTCCATATAATATAATTTAAAAAAGAAAAATACACGAATATAACTTAGTTCTAACTGTTTGCTTGAGCATATTCAGGTGTACAAAAGATTCCACAGTGGCACTTACCTTCATCTGGTACTTCAACATTAATCGCTTGTGGACAAGGACAAACACGATTATCTACACTTCTATATTTACCTGGTTTCTGTGGATCATCTTCAACCATATAACAAGGACAAAATCGCTTACCATATAACATTTTATGTCGTGTTAAACCCAGTATCACACCCTCGTTGACATCATGATTTGGATGATAAACCCAGCCAAACTGATTACACACTTTATTTGCAAATTTTTTCGTCTTCTCAAGCTCTTCTAAAAATTCAGATGAACTCATATCAAGTTGTTGCATCATATATTGCTCCTTAAAATCTATATTATTGTTATATCTTAAAGTGATTTAATATATAATGATATAATCATGAGAATAGAGAAACAAAGGACAAATGTGCAAATAGATAACACTGTTTTAGAAAAACTTGAAAAACTTTCACATCTTCATATTGATGAGAGTAAAAAAGATGAGATTATTGGACAACTCTCTGAGATTGTCTCATATGTGGAAAATTTAGCAGAGTTAGATACTTCTGAATTAGATGCTTCTTTTTCTACACTTGAAGGTGGAACACCTATGAGAGAAGATATTGTAGTATCAAATATGACTGTATCACATGATATATTAAGTCATGCACCAGAGAGTGAAGATGACTTCTTTGTAGTACCTGCTATTATTGAATAGATATGATTGTACTCTATGGCATAAAAAACTGTGATAGTGTTCGTAAAGCTAGAAAACTATTACAAGCAAATAACAGGGAATATCTCTTTCAAGACTTTAGAGAGAAAGCTGTGGATGAAGAGACTATACGAGATTGGATTGATAAGGGTGTAACCATTAAAGAGCTTTTTAATACAAGAGGAACAACATATCGTACTTTGAAGCTAAAAGATGTAACACTAACAGATGAAGATAAAATCAAATGGTTAGCAAAAGAGAATATGCTGATTAAGAGACCTGTTATAGTTGATAATAATGGTTCAATAGTAGTCTCTTATGATGAAAATAAAATAAGTTCTATCTTAAATTAAGGAGAAAGAATGTCTAAGTTTAATATCAAAAAACTTTTACAGAGTGTTGTAAGTCATGGTGCATCAGACCTTCACTTAGTAAGTCGTAGTGAACCACAAATCAGAATGGCAGGTGCATTAAAACCAGTTAATCTTCCCATTATGGATGGTGATGACATTGAAGAGATGTGTTATTCACTCTTGACAGAGAAGCAAAAACAAGAGTTTGAAGAGCATAACGAACTTGACTTCGCACTTGAAATTCCAGGTATGGGAAGATTTAGGGGGAACTACTATAAAACTATGGGGGACATAGCAGCTGCGTTTAGGGTTATTCCTGTACAGATACCGTCACTAGATGATTTGAATGCTCCTCCTATCTATAAAGAACTTATCAAAAGAGAAAAAGGATTGATTCTAGTTACAGGACCTACAGGTTCAGGTAAG
>Ga0193965_1000573_pt1 | contig 11295 bp, 17 predicted proteins | sample FB_8_MG_FD_140330 | JGI IMG/M metagenome (GOLD analysis project Ga0193965, IMG submission 140330) | Microbial mat bacterial communities from the Broadkill River, Lewes, Delaware, United States - FB_8_MG | ecosystem: Environmental > Aquatic > Freshwater > River > Microbial mats | place: USA... | reverse complement strand
CAAGCTATTGATGATGTTACTGCAACAACATTATGTGCATTGCACTCAAAGGCTACTGGTCATAAATCTAACAAAGAAGGTGCTACTGCACTTGCTGTTGCATTTGCTGCTAAATTAAAAGAAGCAAATTTAACTGAGATTGTATTTGATCGTAATGGTTACCAATATCACGGCGTTATTGCTGCATTTGGTGAATCTCTTCGTGCAAACGAAATTAAGTTTTAGGGGCTATGATGGAAATTAACAGAGATGATTTTGAAGAATCAATCGTAAATATTGGTCGTGTTACTAAAGTTGTAAAAGGTGGTCGTCGTTTTCGTTTTACTGCATTAATTGTAGTTGGTAACAAAAATGGTACTATCGGTTACGGTGTTGGTAAAGCTAAAGAGGTTCCTGATGCTATTCGTAAAGCTGTTGATAACGCTTTTAAAAACTTAACTACTGTTAAGATTAAAGGTTCAACAATTGCACATGATATTGAGCATAAATATAACGCTTCTCGTGTTTTATTAAAGCCAGCATCAGAAGGTACGGGTGTTATCGCCGGTGGAGCTGCTCGTCCAGTTCTTGAATTAGCAGGTATCCAAGATATCCTTACTAAATCAATCGGTTCAAACAATCCAAATACACTAGTACGTGCTACAGTTGAAGCACTTTCTCGTATAAAAGGATAATAAGATGGGTATTGAAAATTTAACACCTGCTGAAGGTTCAACAGCTTCTCGTAAGCGTGTTGGACGTGGTCAAGCTTCTGGTACTGGTAAGACTGCTGCACGTGGTCAAAAAGGTCAGAAGTCTCGTTCAGGTTATAAAAGAAAAAGAAACTTTGAGGGTGGTCAACAACCACTTGCTAAACGTTTACCTAAAATAGGGTTTACTTCTAAACTAGTAAAACCTTATGTGATCAACGTTGAGCGTATCAAAGCTGTTGCTGAATTAGATGAGATTACTATGGAGAATATCCGTAGTGTACATAAAATCGCTTCTTCTGTTACAAAAGTTAAATTAGTAGGTGCATCTGCAAAAGATTTAGCATCGAAAATTAAAGACGAAAACGTTACTACTACAGGTAACTAATCGTGAATAAAAATCTAGTTAATAAGATACTTATTACTATTGGGTTTTTATTTATCTATCGCCTACTGGCTTATGTGCCAGTTCCTGGCGTTGATACTGCTGTTATAGCTTCTTTCTTCGACTCACACCAATCAGATGCTCTTGGACTATTTAATATGTTTAGCGGAAACGCTGTAGAGAGACTATCTATTATTTCACTTGGTATTATGCCTTATATTACTGCTTCTATTATCATGGAACTTCTAGCTGCTACTTTTGCACCTTTAGGTCAGATGAAAAAAGAGCGTGATGGAATGGTGAAATATATGCAAATTATCCGTTATGCAACTATTGCTATAACATTAATACAAGCAGTTGGTGTAAGTGTTGGATTACAAAGTTTAACAGGCCCTAGTGGTAATAGTGCTATTTTAGCTGATCAAAACACATTTATCCTTCTTTCTGCTATCTCAATGTTAGCTGGAACAATGTTATTGATGTGGATAGGTGAGCAAATAACTCAAAGTGGTATCGGTAATGGTATTTCACTTATTATCTTTGCTGGTATTGTTTCTGCAATTCCATCTGCTATAGGCCAAACTATAACTATGGTAAATACAGGTGCTATGAGCTTTATTACAGTTATTGCAATTCTTGCATTAATTTTAGGTACTGTAGCTATTATTATTTATGTAGAGTTAGGTGAACGTCGTGTTCCGATCACTTATGCTAAAAAAACTATGATGCAAAATCAAGACAAGAGAGTTATGAACTATATCCCTATTAAAGTAAATCTTGCTGGTGTTATTCCAGTTATCTTTGCTTCAGCGATATTAATGTTTCCTATGACTGTAATGTCAAGTAGTACGAATCCAACTATTCAAGCTATTGCTGATATATTAAATCCTAACGGATACTTTTTTCAGTTTTTAACATTTGTATTTGTAGTTTTCTTTGCGTTTTTTTATGCATCAATTACATTTAGTGCAAAAGATATCTCTGATAACTTAAAACGTCAAGGTGGATTTATTCCAGGTATAAGAACGGGAAATGCTACAATGGAGTTTTTAAATGAGACTGCGAGTAGACTAACATTTACTGGTGCTCTATATCTTGGTTTAGTTGCTACATTACCATTTATGATAATTCATGGTATGGGTGTAGGGTTCTTCTTTGGTGGTACTGCGGTTCTTATCGTTGTTCAAGTTGCTCTTGATACAATGAGAAAAATTGAGGCTCAGATATATATGAGTAAGTATGAAACTTTAAGTGCGGTTGGTCTATAAAAATGGCCATTGCGCTTAGAAAACCTGACGAGATAGAAAAATTAAGAGCTGCTAACAAAATTGTTGGTGGCGCATTAGAACTACTAAGAGCAAACACAAAAGTGGGAGCATCTTTAAAAGAGCTTGATGCATTAGCTGAAGATTATATCAGAAGTCATGGTGCTAAGCCATCTTTTAAAGGTCTTTATGGCTTCCCAAATGCTGTTTGTACATCACTCAACGAAGTTATCATCCATGGAATACCTACCGACTATAGACTACAAGATGGAGACATTATCGGTTTTGATATTGGAACTGAACTTGAAGGATATTTTGGCGATGCAGCAATAACGGTTGGCGTTGGAGAGATAGATATTCAAGATGAGGCTTTGATTGCCTGTGCTAAAGATTCTCTTTATCATGCAATAGGTGAAATTAAAGATGGGATGAGATTTAAGGAATTATCTCTTATCCTTGAAAATGCTATTAGAAGTAGAGGGTTTGTTCCATTACATAGTTTTTGTGGTCATGGGATTGGTAAAAAACCTCATGAAGAACCTGAAATTCCTAATTATTTAGAAGGGAAAAATCCTAAGGCTGGTCCTAAGATTAAAAACGGAATGGTTTTTTGTCTTGAACCTATGATATGCCAAAAGGATACAAAACCAGTTATTCTACAGAATAAATGGGATGTTGTTAGTGCCGATGGTTTACGCGGTTCACACTATGAGCATACTGTTGCAGTTATCAACGGTAAAGCTGAAATATTATCTCTTGCTTAAGAGTTAAAAAAGGACTTAAATATGGCTAAAGCTGATGTTATTGAAGTTGACGGCAAGATTATTGAAGCATTACCCAATGCAACTTTCCGTGTTGAATTAGAGAATGGACATATAATTTTATGTCACATTGCTGGTAAAATGAGAATGCATTATATTAAAATTTTACCAGGTGATAAAGTGAAACTTGAACTAACTCCTTATTCACTAGATAAAGGGCGTATCACTTACAGATACAAATAGTAAAAGGTTTTACCTTTTACTATCTTTTCTTAGAACACATCTGCATTTCTAAACTCAGAGATCTCCATCTCAACCATCTCATCAATCATTATTTCAAATAGTTCAGAGATCATATTTGGATTTATACCTTTTTCAATTGCATGGTGACGGACACGTTGTAGTATAAAATCGATTCTGTCTTCTGCTTTTACTTCTGCTACACTGTTTTTAAATTTAGCAGCTTGACGTATAAGATGACTTCTTTCTGAAATTAAATCTACCAGTTGTGTATCAATTGTATCTATTTCGCTTCTTACTTCTTCTAGGGTATTGCATGTTTTCATATATTATCCTTGTTATATTGTTGTAGTATTTGTGCGTTTAGTTATAGTAACAAAAAAGAGATTAATTTGTATTAACACTATTGTAACTATTTGCATATATAATTGTACTTACGATTCTCCATGTATAGTCTTATGCTGATTCCATAAGATTATACTTTTTTTCAATCCCTCAGACTAATTTGGCTTTATCAGTTTTTTAATCTCTCTAGGTATATGTGCAAAAGGGATATTTTGCATACCAATTTTTTCTCCATGTTCATCAGTTACAATGGCGTCAATACTCATGGCAGTTGGGTAATACCGAATTACTTTATAAGTAGTTTTTTCTTTTATAAATGTAATTTTTTTATCAGATAACTCTATACTCTTTTTCTTTTTTGCCATTACCTAACCTTTGAGATAAATTCCAGTATCTTTGACTTCAATCTTACCTGCATCTTGTAGAGTAGTTAAAGAGCGTTTAAAATCTTTTTTACTTAATCCAAAAACATCCTTGATTAACTCTGCATCACTTTTATAATTATAAGGCATTATTCCATTGTTTTGTTTGAGTAAGTCTAAAACTTTATCACTTGAGCCTGAACCTTTTTTACTGCCAGGCTTCCTAAGTGATAGATCAATATTGCCATCTTTACGAATTGTTTTTACATATGCAACTCGTTCATCGCCAAGCTTGATGTTTTCAAATATCTCATTATGGTATATTAGACCCTCGTATCTATCATTTACAATACATTTAAAACCTAATGGCGTCTTAGAGATCACTAAAATTTTTGCCTCTTGATTAGGTGCTAGATTTTTCACTCTTCTTTCAAAAAAATCGCCTAACTTTTCTGTGCCCACAAGTCGGTGAGTTCTCTCATCATAGATAATTCGAAGAAATCTTTTTTCTCCAATTTTAAATGGAGTCTTTTGAAACATATTAGGCACAAGTAAGTCTTTACTTAACCCCCAATTCACAAAGGCCCCAAAAGGTGCAGTATCAATCACTTCAAGAAGTGCAAATTCATCAAGTATAGCTTTTGGTTTGAGTGTAGTAGCAACAAGTCTATCTTCAGAATCAGTATACAAAAATACCTCTAGCATATCTCCCTCTTTCATATCTGAAGTGAGATATTGACCTGGAAGTAAGACATCATTACCATCTAAGGCCATCATGTAAGCACCTGGTGTTGTAAGTCTATCTATCACTAAATTATTGTATTGTCCTAATTCTAAGTGTTGGTTTTGTTTCAATTTGTATCCTTGGTATTTCCGTATTTTATAAGATAATATATCTGTTTTAAAGTTCTAGTCTTATGATTGGAATTATTTCCATTTTCATATCTTTAAGCGTTTGCTCATAGACAGAGAAATTTTGCCCTTGAAGGTTTTCATATTCTAAGTAGATTACTTTAGTATCATTAGGAAAACTTGGTATTTTATCCAAAGCTTTTTCACACAAGACAATTACCAAATCAAAAATTACTTCATTAAAATCATTGAAGTTTTGAGGATGAAACTTTGCATCCCATAATCCTTCTCTTTGCAAAATTTTCATTGCATTTGAATCTGTATTTGCATCTGGAGAGAGACCTGCACTAAAAGTATCAATTTGTTTCATATACTTATGCAGTACTGCTTCTGCTATGATTGACCTAGAGTTATTTTTTGTTGATAATATAAGAACTTTTTTTGACAAGATATTTCCTTTTAATATCAGTATTATACAGCTTTTCAAGCACTATAGCATAAGAAATAATTAGAAGTTAAAAGATATTAGATATAATCACGTTTATGAATAGAAGAATTTTTTTAGCATCTTTAGCATTTTCACCGCTTTTTGCAAAAAAAAGAATGATGAATACAGAAGATATATATCTCAGCCAAGATCAATTTTCAACCCTTACAACTCTAAACCAGAGACTTAAAAGGTTAAAGTCTTATGTTGGTTTTAGAAATTTTAATATCATCTCTTTTGAGAATGCACTTTTTTATGCAAGAAACTATCCAAAAATTGGCAGCTTTACTTCTAAGGAGCTTGAACTTATAGATAAGCTTTTTTATGAGGATCCGAAACAGTATGGATTTTATGGGCATAAAACCTGTTTGAGTTTAAACAATAGTATTTTAAAAAAAGATGTAGTTGTTATACCTCGTACAGGGCATTATCTATTTAAAGGTAAACCACAAAAAGATTATGAAAATATTATCACTGATGTTGGGGATTCTCTTATTTTAACATCAGGTGTTAGAAATGTTGTAAAGCAACTGAGTCTGTATACAAACAAAATTTACAATACGCTTGGCAACATGACACAAGCAACAAATAGTATAGCACCTCCGCGATACTCATACCATACTATTAGTGATTTTGATGTTGGTAAAAAAGGGTGGGGATACAAAAATTTTACTGCAGACTTTGCACTTACAAATGAGTTTGACAGAATGACACGGTTGGAATATATTGGGATGAGATACACACAAAATAATAGAGATGGAGTTAGGTTTGAACCTTGGCATGTTGAAGTTATATAGAGTAATGGTAGCTGCACTTTTAGGCACTATTTTAAATGCGAATACAATTATGGATTTTGATCTTATAAAAAAAGGTACAGATGACAACAATACCCTTTTGGTGATTGGTGGTATTCAAGGAGATGAACCGGGTGGTTTTATGTCTGCATCAATCCTCTCAACACATTATGAGATTACTAAAGGATCTGTTTGGATTGTTCCAAATTTAAATTTTCATAGTATTATAGAGAGAAGTCGTGGTCCATATGGAGATATGAACAGAAAGTTTGCTTACCTTTCAAAAGATGATCCAGAGTATGCCACTATACAAAGAATTAAAAGTTATATTAAAGATGAAAAAGTAAAACTTATTGTAAATCTTCATGATGGAAGTGGATTTTATAGACCAAAGTATGAAGATCCTTTACATGCTCCACATAGATGGGGGCAATGTTCTATAATTGATCAATCTGAAATAAATGTTCCAAAATATGGAAAATTGCAAGATATATCTTCGAGTGTAGTAAATTATGTAAACTCTCATCTTCTAAGAAAAGAGGATGTGTATCATCTCCATAATACTCGAACAGTAGAGGGTGATAAGGAGATGGAAAAAACGCTTACCTATTTTGCTATAAACAATGGTAAAGCGGCTTTTGGGAATGAAGCAAGTAAAAGTTTAGATACACATAAAAGAGTTTATTATCATCTTCTTGCTTTAGAAAAATATATGGATATTATGGGTATTGAATATAAAAGAAAATTCAATTTAACATCAAGAGGTGTTTATGACGCCATTAATAACGATATTTATATATCATTATACGATAGTAAAATTACCTTGCCCCTTTCACAAGTAAGAACACTGCTACAATATTTTCCTATCAAGAAAGGAAGTGAAGTTGAGTTTGAAGCAAGTAATCCACTCTTGGCTATTGTAAAAAAGGGTAATACTTATGTTGTCCAATACGGAAACAGAAGACTATCAAAACTCAAACCTGATTATCTAGAACATGATACAGAAAACCCAAGCATAAGTTTTGAAATAGATGGTAAAGTTTCAGATTATAATTTTGGTTCTATCATAGATGTAAAAAAAAGTTTTATGGTACATGAACACGAAGGTTTTCGTGTTAATATTATCGGATACACTAATAAAAGTAAAGTTGAAACTGAGGTCTTGGTAGATAAAAAAGACATTATGAAAAGATATTCAGTGGATAAATATGGAAAGATCTTTAGGATAGAATTTTATAAGAAGAAAAAGTTTGCAGGGATGATTTTAGTTAAGTTTGAGAGTTAATTAAATCTGCTAAGCATTTCAAAAGTCCTTTGCGATATTATTGCAAAAATAATTAATCAAAAGGAAAGAATATGTTTAAAATAGTTGTAGAGAAAGAGTGTGGATGTTTCAAAAGAAGCAGTCTTGAAAATAACATCACAATGGCGTCTAAAGATGAGGCACTTTTAAAAACTTTAGAGATGAGAGATACTATGAATGATGACTTTTGTGGTAAACATCAGTTTAAAGTTCAAGAGGTAGATGATAGTTTTGTAATTGCAATGCATGATTCAACTTCAAATGGTTGTTGTGGTGGAGGGTGTGGTTCACACTAATTAGGAATAGTTCTTGCTCAATATTTAAAAGAATATATAGAGTGAGAATAAATGATATTACTAAAAACTTCAAAAGATAGAATAAATTACTACAAAGTAAATATATACCCAACTCTTTTTGGTGACTATTTAGTCCAAAAAGAGTATGGTGCTACACATTTTAAAAATCCAGTTAACACCATTAAACAATACGCCTCTTCAAATAAAGAAGCGCTTCTTTTAGTTTTGGATATTATGGTAGATAAAAAATCTTTAGGATATCTCAAAGCGAGTTAATGGCGTCAGAGAAGATACTCAATTCCTACTTTGTTACAATACGATTGTAGCATCGCTCTTTCAAAATCATTATTTGTCGAGTACTGATATCCAAATGTCTCTTTCCACATATGATGCTCTTCCATACATAAATAAAAAAACACATCCTTGTGCCAAGCTTTGAAACTTTCATAAGCGTGTTTAAACATCTCTATTTTTGTTGCATTTGGATAGGATGTTTTTCCACTCGCATCTTCATGAGGAATCTGTGTTATTTTAGTGTGAAACTCACGAGAACGAAGTTGTTTAATTACAGGTTTAATGAATGTGAGAGTTCCAAAACTAACAAGAGCTACTTCTGATGGTTTAAACATAGCGATAAGTTTTTCATACACCTTTTTATACTCATCAAGATACCCTACATACTCAACGATTGGATGAAAGTGAAAACCAACTTTTACCCCTTTATCTGCAAGTGAGCGAGCTGCATTAACACGCTTCTCTAAAGAGGCAGTTAGGTGTTCCTCGTTCTCAATTATAGTTGGAGTATTTAAAGACCAGGTACAAAGTATGTTTTTTGGAACTTCATTTTCAAGAAAGTATTTGATATTGTCGGACTTGGTTTTAAACTCTAGTAAAACATTAGGATTTTTTCTTGCAAACTCAAAAAGTGCATCTAACACACCTTCGCGATTACCAAACATCAGTGAATCAGAAGCTTGACCAGTTCCTATATGGTAAGTCTTATTTTGATCAAGGTTAAGATTGAGTAATTTATCTTTAAAGCCACTATCAAAAGTGATAGTGTTTTGGTTATAAAAACTTTGTATAGAGCAGTAAGAACAATCAAAACCGCAAGACTCAATGGCGTCAAGAGTCATTAAATTACAACATCTAGTTTTTTCAGATGCCACTGGACAAAGTCCAAGACCAAAACCCTGTTTTTCAGCCACTTTAAAAGTAAACTTTTGCTCTTGTGGGACATTTTTGAGTGTAAAGTTTTCATAAGAATTCGGTCTATCTCTTATATCTTCATAGCTTTTTCTTAGACGTGAAAAAACCACTTTTTTTTGCTCATGATCAGGAAAAATTTCAATGATACTTTTCTCATCCCACATACTTAGGTCTCTAGCGATCTCTACAATTTGTTTAATCTCTTGATGAGAAAATTTTAATTCAAAAGATTTCTCTTGTATAAATTTCTGCTCAGTATCTGCAAGGTTTGTAAAGAAAGTATTTTCAATTGCTTTATTAAATTTATCGTCATATGTATTCATAAGCGAATTTTAGCGAAAGTGCTTGATTTTTAAAAGAGAGGATGAGGGATTGTAAAGATCTTATCTTAGCAAAGATCTTTACTAATTAAAAATTTTACCAGCTAATAACTCTAGTATCATCTGCAAATAACGCTTTTTCAAGAAGATTTGCATTTCCAATTTTTAAACCATCAACAAGTGTAGAACCTTCAATTTTATACTCTTTCATACACATAGGGCAGATATAAACTCTAGCGCCTTTTTTAATCGCTTCAGCAAGTTTTGATTGAAAGTGTGCATATTGCTTATTTTCTTTTGAAGCAAGTTTTACACCTTTATCATTAAGATAGATTGTCAAAGGGTGTCCTTTCTCATGCATTTTCAGACTAAACTGAACAGCCATCAGTGTTCTATGCTCCACATCACTTGTAATATTTGCAAAAAGTGGAGATTTTGCGTCTGCAAATAGTGTTAGTGAAAATATTACCATTATAGATAATGCAGCTAATAATTTTTTCATGAATACTCCTTTAGTATTAATCGTAAATTATATTAATTATTAGCTTTACTTACAGTTAAATATAAAATACTAGTAATTAACAATTTTTTGTTCTTTATATGACAAAATGCAATATTATTTTATTTATTTTATAGAGAAAGTAAAATTAGGGAGATAAATTAAAGGAGTGTATTTTGATTTTAGGAAAATGCCCCTATTGTGATGATGGGATGATTGAAGTCAGAGATAAAGAGGTAAGAGGAAAAAAAGTAAAGCTTTACGCCTGTATCAACGCTCATTGGGTAACTGAAGATGGTGAGATGTATGAGCTAAGAGATGATGCAAAATGTGATTTTAGAATATGGCAGAACGCTTTAGCTAAATATGGAAAGTGGCTCACATATAAGGAGATTAGAGAACTTTTGGAAAACGAGACTTTGGAAGTGGAACTTCTAAGCAAAAAATACGGTAAAAAAATTAACTATACAAAGAGTGTAGTTTTGAATAAGGAATATGGCGTGAGTGTTGTTTGGGATTGAAATTAGAGATGTCACGATATTTTCTTTCTAAAGGACTTATAAACACTAAAACAACAGCTTTAATAAAAGTTTTAAATTTTTTTGGGTATAATTCCCATCCGCTTTGCTGTTTTAACAAAAAAGAAGAGTATTTCTATCTTTATACAAACTATATAGATAAAAGTATTGGCGACTAGTAATTCTCACCGTTAGGTGAAACTTTAGTGATTGATCCAGAATCGAACTTATTCGAACTTTGGTGAGAAACAAAGATAGTTTGCCTACGAACAGCAAAGACAACGAAACAAGGACTTACGATGAAAGTAAGAGCTTCAGTTAAGAAGATGTGTGATGACTGTAAAGTTATCAAAAGAAAAGGCATTGTAAGAGTAATCTGCAAAGTTAAAAAACATAAACAGAGACAAGGATAACCATGGCTCGTATTTCTGGTGTTGATTTACCTAAAAAGAAAAGAATAGAGTACGGTTTAACGTACATTTATGGTATTGGTTTACACGCTTCTCGTCTAATTTTAGATGCGACAGGTATAGACTACAATAAAAGAGTTTTCGAATTAAATGAAGACGATGTTGCTGCAATTACTGCTGAGATCCGTGCTAACCATATGGTTGAAGGTGATTTACGTAAAAAAGTAGCTATGGATATTAAGGCACTTATGGATTTAGGTTCATACAGAGGTCTACGTCACCGTCGTGGTCTTCCATGTCGTGGTCAAAAAACTAAGACAAATGCGCGTACTCGTAAGGGTAAACGTAAAACTGTCGGCGCAGCATAAGGATTAACAGATGGCAAAAAGAAAAGCTGTTAGAAAAAAAGTAGTAAAAAAGAATATTGCACGTGGTATCGTTCATATCGCTGCATCATTTAATAATACACTTGTAACTATTACTGATGAAATGGGTAATATGATTGCATGGAGTTCTGCTGGTAGCCTTGGTTTTAAGGGTTCTAAAAAATCTACTCCATT